>ERZ773136.12-NODE-12-length-204339-cov-6.921825_pt1 | contig 204339 bp, 130 predicted proteins | sample MGYA00580855_ERZ773136 | MGnify/ENA primary metagenome ERZ773136 (study PRJEB29015, sample SAMEA2737860) | human gut metagenome | biome: human gut; feature: human-associated habitat; material: faeces | place: China | collected 2012 ... | reverse complement strand
GTTGATGCAACTTGCACTTGAACGGGCGAAAACCGCACGCGAAGCTATAAAGGTAATGACCGGACTTGTAAAAAAATACGGATATTATAGTAGTGGAGAATCGTTCACGATTGCCGATCCCAACGAAGCATGGATTTTGGACTTGATCGGCAAGGGCCCCGGACGTCGGGGAGCCGTTTGGGTGGCGGTTCGTATTCCTGACGATTGTATCGCCGGTCATGCCAACTATCCTCGTATTCACAAGATTCCTATGGACGATAAAGAGAATTGCCTGTACTCTCCCGATGTGATTTCTTTTGCTCGGGAGATGGGGTATTTTGATGGGCTGAATAAAGATTTCAGTTTTGCGCGAGCCTATTCACCCGCCGATTTCGGAGCTTTGAGAGCTTGCGATGCTCGGGTGTGGTCTTTCTTCCGTAAGTATGATAGTACGATGGACAATTATTTGCCCTATGTCAATGGAGAATCGGCTGAACCGTTTCCGCTTTATGTTAAACCCTCGCGAAAGTTATCTGTACAAGATATGAAAGAGGCTATGCGTGACCATTTTGAAGATACGCCTTTCGATATGACGCAAGATGTAGGGGCTGGGCCATTCAAAGTCCCTTATCGTTTCCGTCCCATGTCATTCGAGGTAGATGGCAAATCCTACTGCATGGAACGAGCCATTGCTACGCAACAGACCGGATTTACGTTAGTCGGACAAATGCGGAATTGGTTGCCCGATCCTGTCGGTGGTGTACTTTGGTTCGGAGTCGATGATGCCAATACATGTGTTTATATCCCGATGTATTGTGGTATTACACAGGTTCCCGAATGTTTTAGTCCGGAGAATGGATCGATGTATGATTTCTCATGGACCTCGGCTTTTTGGATTCATAATTGGGTGGCGAATATGGCTTATGCTCGTTATGAGCCTATGATAGGAGATATTCGCAAAGTCCAGTCGGCTGTCGAAACCTCGTTGAATCTCCGTCAGCCGGCGGTCGATAAGGCTGCTGTCGAGTTGTATGCGACCTCTCCCCAAGAGGCTATTGCCTACCTCACGCAATATAGTTGCGATGCCGCCGAAGCCTCGACCGCTCGTTGGAAGAAGTTAGGTGAGTATCTTATGGTGAAATTCCTCGATGGAAATGTAAAGCAAGAAGAAAATGGAAAATTCAAGGATAATGGTTACGGATTGCCCGATTCTCCACTTTTCCCCGGATATTCCCAAGAGTACTACGAAGAAATCGTGCGGCAGACGGGCAATCGCTTTCTCGAAACGCCTCCGAAGTATTGAGCCTTGTCGGGAATTGTTTGGGAGAGTGAGGTAGCTCTTGGATTACTGAATGTTAAATTAATGAGAAACTTTTGCTTAAATAGTGTGGTGGTCTCGTTGAAATAACTAAATTTGTGACAGAAGATAATTAACTATTGAATTCTTTACGATATGGGAAATGAAGATTTATTGAAACAGGTGACCGCCAAAGCTCAAATATGGTTGGGCGATGGCTATGACGAAGAAACAAAGGCCGCTGTGCGTGCCATGCTCGATAACGAAGATAAGACCGATTTGATAGAAGCGTTTTATAAGGACCTCGAATTTGGTACGGGTGGTCTGCGTGGAATCATGGGAGCCGGAACGAATCGTATGAATATCTATACGGTGGGAGCTGCTACTCAGGGATTGTCCAATTATTTGAAAAAGGCCTTTGCCGACCTACCCCAGATAAAGGTTGCTATCGGTCACGACTGCCGGAACAACAGCCGCAAATTTGCCGAGGTCGCTGCCGATGTTTTTTCGGCGAATGGTATTAAAGTATATTTGTTCGATGCTTTGCGTCCTACTCCCGAAGTTTCTTTTGCCATTCGAGAGTTGGGGTGTCAGAGTGGAGTGATACTTACGGCATCGCATAATCCCAAAGAATACAATGGATATAAGGCTTATTGGAACGATGGGGCACAGATGATAGCACCTCACGATAAGAATACCATAGACGAAGTAAATAAAATCACTTCGGTGAAAGATGTGAAGTTCCGGGGAAATGCAGAGCTGATCGAGATTATCGGAGAGGAAATAGATCGTCGGTATCTCGACCGTATTAAGACTCTATCGCTTAGTCCCGAGGCCATTGCTCATCATCACGATATGAAAATTGTATACACGCCTATACATGGTACGGGTGTGAAGTTGATTCCTGCTTCGTTGAAAAACTTCGGATTCACCAACATCATTCACGTTCCCGAACAAGATGTTGTAAGTGGAGATTTTCCGACTGTCGTTTCTCCCAATCCCGAAGAACCTGCGGCTCTCGATATGGCTATTAAGAAAGCCATTGAAACCGATGCCGAGTTGGTCATGGCTTCTGATCCCGATGCCGATCGTATCGGTATCGCTGTGCGTAACGATAAAGGAGAATTCGTTTTGGTGAATGGCAATCAGATTGTGATGATATTCCTCAATTACCTGATGACTCGTAATAAAGAATTAGGGCTGCTGAAAGGTAACGAATATATCGTTAAGACTATTGTGACGACCGAGACTATCAAGACGATCGCCGAGCAGAACGGATTCAAAATGTACGATTGCTATACAGGCTTCAAATGGATTGCTTCTGTTATTCGTGAGAACGAAGGCAAAGCCCGCTATATAGGTGGCGGAGAAGAAAGCTACGGATTTTTGCCCGAAGATTTCGTTCGCGACAAAGACTCTGTATCGTCTATTTCTTTAATGGCCGAAATCGCTGCTTGGGCGAAAGACAAAGGTATGACTATGTACCAAATGTTGCAGGATATCTATATTAAATATGGATATTCCAAAGAAAAGGGTATCTCGGTCGTTCGTAAAGGGAAATCGGGAGCCGAGGAGATAGTCGCCATGATGAAGAATTTCCGTGAGAATCCTATGAAAGAACTCGGTGGTTCTCCTGTGATTCTTGTAAAAGATTATGCATCGCTTGAAGCTACCGATGTGGTGAATGGTACGAAATCGAAACTCGATATGCCTGTAACTTCCAATGTCTTGCAATATTTTTCGGCAGATGGTTCCAAAGTCTCTATCCGTCCTTCCGGTACAGAACCTAAAATCAAATTCTATATCGAAGTGCGTGGTATCAAGATGGATAACTATGCCGATTACGATGCAGCCAATGCAGCGGCCGATGCTAAAATCGAAGCGATTAAAAAAGAGTTGGGTATTTAATCGTTTCTGATTGAAATAGAGCCTTCTTGGCAGTAGAGAGAAATTAAATTTTGAAACACTCTCCAAGTATATATCCCCGGAAAGAATTTCTTTCCGGGGATTTTTTATTAAATGACTTTATTAACTTTTCCTTACTGTTCTCGTAATCGAGCTCAATAGTCAGCATTCAAGTATGGTTAGTTCCGTGGTATTTTCTCTGTATCGTATACATATAGGCTTTATGTAATTAGGAGATAAAAACACAATATAAAACTTGTTTTTAATTTCCCTTTACACTATCTTCGCCAAGTCGTTCGGCTGTTTGGTCTGTTCGACAGACATATTTTTTTTGAAGCGTTTTGTTTTATCCTTTACAAGAAAACGACCAATTTTTAGCAGAAGGATAAGCAGTGCAAACGCTCATGCTTGCCATATATGCGCACGGGAGTGCGGGTATATATCGGTCGGCGTGGGGGTAACTGTTTATTTCTGCGTGGTTACTTGGTCGTACCTCTTGTAAGATAAACAGGTAAGTTCCCTACGCTTTTTTAGTTTTAAACGTCTGCCGGAGGGGAATAGGGAGGCAAAAATAGATTGTATTTTATATGATTAACCTATCGAAAAACAACGTTGAAATGAAAAAGCCTTTTATTTATTCGGCTATTGCTTTTGTTCTTTTCTTGTTCGGCTGTGAGGAAGAATATGACAAATCGGGTATTTATTCTGTCGATATTGTGACGATGAATAAAACGGATGCTTATGCGGTTGTCGATTATAGGACTTTGTGTGGCTCCGGGAGGCTTGATACAGTTCCTCCTCATTCAAAAACGGTCAATAAGATATTGATTTGGGATACACATTTGGTCAAAGATTCTATGTGGTTGGAGTCGGAGCAACGTTTTGAGTATGTTCCCGATAAAGATTCGAGAGTATATACTCCTGCCGAATTTACATTAAATTATTATCGAGGGACGAATATGGACGGTCGGTTGGTCTTGTCGTCTATGAATAAAAAGAAGGTTGTCTATTTCAAGAGAATAGAACCTAATCAAATATGGGGTATTGAAATTCCCTGATGGTATAAGGTTGCAATTGTTCTTTTTGGTTGGCGACCGAGGGTAGAGCTTCGATATTTCATGTCTTACGAAAGAGGGCATTATCAACCCCTCTCTTCGGGACTATTGTTTTTCAGCTTCTCCCCTATGGCACAACGTGCCATAGGGGAGAAGTGGATTACTTTTAAACCCTTCCTTTGTGGGGCGTTAGCCATATAGAGGAAGAGGCTCGGTTAGAATTCACTTGTGAAGTGGAATTTTATCTTGGGAAAATCTGTTTGAGCCATTTGTAGAACATAGTTCGAATCGGCCATGAAGACGTCGCGACCATCGCGGTCTACACTCATGAACTGGTGTTTCCGTTTTTTGAATGCTTCGAGAGCCTGTGGGTCGTCGCTTTCTATCCAACAAGCCTTGTAAAGGCTAATGGGCTCCCAACGGCACTGCGCTCCATATTCGTGTAGCAATCGGTATTGGATAACTTCGAATTGTAGTTGTCCTACTGTCCCGATGATTTTACGGCCGTTGAATTGACTGACGAATAATTGGGCTACACCTTCGTCCATTAGTTGATCTATACCCTTGTTCAATTGTTTCGACTTCATCGGATCATCGTTTTCGATGTATTTGAACATTTCGGGCGAGAAACTCGGTAGCCCTTTGAAGTGCAATTCCTCGCCACAGGTGAGCGTGTCGCCTATTTTGAAGTTGCCTGTATCGGGCAACCCGACGATGTCGCCGGGATAAGCTTCGTCGACCACCGATTTCTTCTGTGCCATGAATGCCGTGGGACTCGAAAAGCGCATCATCTTGTTACTGCGCACATGCTTGTAATTGGCATTTCGTTCGAATTTTCCAGAGCATACTTTTACGAAAGCGATACAACTGCGATGATTGGGATCCATGTTGGCGTGTATTTTGAATACGAACCCTGTGAAGTTTTCCTCTTCGGGTCGGACGACTCTTTCTACCGCTTGAATGGGTTTGGGTGCAGGCGCTATTTTCACAAAGCAATCGAGCAATTCTTTTACTCCGAACATATTTAGTGCCGAGCCGAAAAATACGGGAGCCATTTTGGCAGCTAAATAATCTTCCGTGTTAAATTCGGGATAGACGCCTTCGACCAATTCGAGGTCGGCACGTAACTTTTCGGCATCTTGTTCTCCTATGTAGGTTTCCAATTCGGGACTGTTCACATCAGTTAATTCGATGCGTTCGGTAACGACTTGTTTATTCGGTGTAAATAGGTTTAGATTCTGTTCGTAGATATTGTAAACTCCTTTGAATTTTTGTCCGATGTTGATAGGCCAACTGAGGGGCCGTACGTTTATTTTCAGCTCTGCTTCCAATTCGTCCAGAATGTCGAACGGGTCGCGACCCTCACGATCGAGTTTGTTGACAAACACGATTACCGGTGTATTGCGCATACGACACACCTCCATGAGTTTGCGAGTTTGTGTTTCAACACCTTTTGCAACGTCGACTACGATAATTACGCTATCTACTGCTGTCAGTGTGCGGTATGTGTCTTCGGCGAAGTCTTGGTGACCCGGGGTATCGAGAATATTTATCTTGTAATCGCCGTAATTGAATCCCATGACCGAAGTAGCGACCGAGATACCGCGTTGCTTCTCTATCTCCATCCAGTCCGAAGTGGCGGTCTTTTTGATTTTATTCGATTTTACAGCTCCGGCAATGTGAATAGCTCCTCCGAAAAGAAGTAGTTTTTCGGTTAGTGTCGTTTTTCCTGCATCCGGGTGGCTGATAATAGCGAATGTTCTACGTTTACTGATTTCTTCTGTAAGTGTACTCACGTTATTAATGGGTTTCTTGTAATAGTTTTATGCAATTCGACAGGCTTTCGTACCAGTGAGGAATAGTCAGCCCGTATGTTTTTTTAATTTTACTTTTATCGAGGACGCTGTAAAAAGGTCTGTGTGCCTTACTGGGATATTCATCACTTCGTATCGGTGTCACTCGACAGGTCGTGATCCCGGCCAGCCTGTGAATAGTTACTGTGAAGTCATACCAACTACATACCCCTTCGTCGGAGAAATGGTATGTTCCCGGCACGAATGTATCCGCTTGCAGTATGACAAGGATTGCTTGTGCGAGGTCGGCGGCACAAGTGGGCGTGCCTATCTGGTCGGCGACTACCGATAACTCCTCCCGTTCTTCTCCTAAATGCAGCATGGTTTTGACAAAATTGTTGCCATAAGGGGAGTATAACCATGCTGTGCGAATGATAATGCTTTCGGGACAGATGTCGGTCAATATTTTTTCGCCTTCTAGTTTGGTCGAACCGTAAACCGATTGCGGGTCAGGGGGCATATCTTCGGTATAGGGACTGTAACCTCTTCCGTTGAAAACATAGTCGGTGGAGATATGAATCATGCGGGCTCCGTAATCGGCAGCCGCGCGAGCAAGGTTTTCGACAGCATCGGTATTGATTTTTTTGCAAAGTTCGGCATTGTCTTCCGCTTTGTCTACCTGGGTATAGGCGGCACAGTTGACGATATAGTCGATATGGTTGTCGGCTATGATTTGTTTTACGGCTTCGGCATTGCAGATGTCCAATTCGGCGACATCGGTAAAGATACATTCGAAACGGTTGTTACCTTTCAATGCGTTCCGCATTTCATGTCCCAACTGTCCGTTAGCGCCCGTAATAAGAATTTTCTTAGTCATCGCATTTTATGTATTATTCCAGTTCCAATTCTCCGGCTTTTTCCTGTTTGTATTTCTCGGCGAGAATCGAAAGAAAAGCCGATATCTGTTGAATAGCTTTCAGTGTGTCGGATTGGATTTCTTTTTTCTGCAATCGCAGTAACAATACTCCGTACAACGCATTGAAACATGTTTCCAATTCACCGGTCTTTCCCTCTCCCGATTTGGCTCTCAGCTCCACTATATAGGGCAGAGTCTTGAAAAATGCTGCTCCGTAAAACGGTTCTCGGGTAGATTTCAGCAAACGCAGGTGCAAATCTGTCAAGTCGATAAGTACGTTTTTGTTCAGTTGTAGATGGCCTTTCTTTTCTACACCCTCCGAGTGCATCATATCGATGAGTGATTCGTACCAATCCCGCATGCTCTTTTTTTGTTCCTCGGGTAAGTCATAAGAATCGATGATATGCTTTTGTATTTGGTCTATATCCAGCCCGTAAGCTCGGATAATATCCTCGATTTGCCACATATACAGCAAGTATTCGGCAATATTTTCCTTTTTTTTCTGACTGGCTATGATCATTTGTAACGAAATTTTAAGTAAACAGTCTGTGTTGCGACCTTTGGGTTATAGGGATTCCTTTCCCGAAATTGTCTGCAAAGATAATGTAAATCGTTTGCTGTCGCAATGTTATGTAATGAAAAATATGAAAGTTCAAAGTCTCCTGTTAAGGTGATTGAATGGGAAGAAATAATTTGTGGAGTCGGAATGCGTTGTTCCGAAATTCGAAAAGTGTTTAGGGGAGAAAGAGAAAACCTCCGTTATGCCTCATTTACATAACGGAGGTTTTGATTATTGACGAATAAGTTTTGTCAATTGTTCTGGATCCGGGTCTTTGGCGATGATGACACCCTCGGGCGAAATCAGATAACTGGCGAATCCTTTGTTCAGACGGTAGTTATCGAATATATCCGATTGAGAACCGTCTTTGTCATAGAATTGGGTAGCGGTGTTTAGTCCGTCTCGTTTGATCGTCTCTTCGAAGACTTTTCGACTGGTATCGAACGATACCGATACGAGACTAATGTTTTCGATTTCGCTTTTGTCTATTTCTCGGGCAAACCGTATATTTTCCATACGAGACGGAGCATCGTATCCGGCCCAGAAATTCAGCAAAACATATCGGCCTTTTAATTCACTGAGAGTAACTGCCCCCTCTGAATTTTTTAATTTCAACATCGGAGCTTGTTTCCCTTCTTTTAATCCAGTTTCTACCGGATTGAAAGCCGACGAAAACAATAAAACCAACGCCAGCATACCAATAACTGACTTTGTTTTCTTCATAATGAAGTATTATGGTTCATACTAAATCTGACGTCAGGGTATCGCACCGAAACGGCAGACCCCGCTGATTTTCAGCGGTTAGTTCCTCTTGCTTAGGACGCTTCCTTCGCTACCGGGAACCCATAAAATCGGGACAAAGTTGGAGGTTTTTCGGGAATTAACCAAATGTATTTCTTGTTTTAACAATTTAAAATTTGATAATTATCTGGTTATTAGGCTTTTTTTTGAAGGAACTAATTGCTACTTAAAACGGCACATTCTGTATCCTATTGCTTCAAACTTTTCGCCATAAAGGGGGATTTTGTTTTTTTCTGTCCCTTGTGCATCGTAGTCGATGAGGTAAAGTTGGTCGTTTTCGCGCACGAACATACTGCATACATTTTGGAAACTTATGCAATTATGAATATATCCATCGCCATTGTAGATGAGTTGTTCGTTGCCGAATGGGACAATGCTGCGACGATAAATTTTATTGTCCTCGGTTATGATATAATCGTGGTTACTTAAATAGGGGAATTTCTGTATATCCCAATGGTTTATAATGTTAGAGAATTGCTCTCGGTCGATAGGTGTAGCTTCAAAAGAGTCTACACCACAGGTCGGAGTAATGGTGATGGCAAAGAGAGTGCTATTGCCCTTCTCGATGTTGCCGGGGAGTAATATGGTTTTGTCGGGATATTGGTAGGCTTTGTAGTAGGGATACCAAATCATAGTGGTATTGTCGGGGGCGGGATCTACCCAGTCGGTCTCCCACATTGAGGTTCCTTCGGGAGTTTCTATACGGAGGGTCGAGTGAATGTGCGAGGCATCTTCCCAATAATGTAAATAACGCAACCGATATAGCATTCCCGAACCGTAACAAGTGAAAACTTCGCTTTTGGCTTGCCCTTCGGTAGGAGGTGTAAATTCTTTGATTTTCCCATATTTGTTCATGATCTGATTCTCGTTGAGGTAGATAGAACCGTCACTTGCGCCTATCCATTTGCCCCAAATGCCTATGGCATCGGGAACTTGGGTTTTGTAAGCACGAGCGGTGACATACAGTCCGGGGTTGTGTTGGGATAATTCTTTCCAATAATTCAAGTCTCCCTCAGGCAGTTCTATGATATAAATGCGTGTATTGAAATCAAGATCTTCTTGGTAACGTTGTAGGTTCGATACATAGAAACTGCGTTCATCGCGTTGTTGGAACTGAGCATTCATGCGTATCAGAACATCTTGTTCGTCTATGTAATAGACAAGTCCTGTGGCGATGTCGATAATGACTTGTTGAGAGGAACTGCTCCACAAACTGGCTGTATAGTTTGTGGTGTCATAATGGATCATCTCGTCTTCGTTGGTTCCACATACAATTCTTCCATAGATGTATCGGGAAGAGATTTGTTCGAGGTCTCTAAACGAACAAAAACCGAGTGCTCGGCCATCGGCGTTGCGAAACAAAGGGAGAGATATTGCGCCGTTGGAGTCAGAAGCGAACGAGTAGTCGTAAGAGCCACTATTGCAGGTGACGAGGGTTGTGATGTTGTCTACGTCCATGCTGAACGGAAAACCTACGACGAAATTACTTATCGGCTCACCGCTTGTGTATATCTCGACTTCCCCGAATTGGTATTGCTCTTCGCCGATAGTCACATACATGGTGTGTGCTCCTTTGAGGCATGCCGGCAACTCAAAAATTCCCTCTTGGCGGGAGAGGGGAGTCACGTCAAATTTTTCATCGTTGATGTATAAGGCAATAGGTTTTTGGATTAAGTCGGTCGATTTGGAAGAGACAATGGTCTGGTAGTCGGCGATGATGCGCCGGGGAATTGCGAAGTCTAGTATCGTGCCATTTTGAGTGCGGGTGCTTTGTTTTACAATGATAAGAGAACTGTTTTCGCCACAGGTGAGCCTGAATGCAGCCTCTCTTTCTTTACCGCTGAAATTAGCTTGGGCGATAATCCCGATGGAGTGTGTTCCTTTTGAACCGTGCTCGGTGTCGACTGTTACCCAGTCGGAGCCTTTATACTCGGTCTCCGGGCTAGTCTCGGGAGCGATATACCAATCGTCTGATACAGTAAATTCGATACTGTTTGGCTTTTGGGTCTCATCGGCCGATAGAACGACAATATCATTAACCAACTCGATTGAATAAGGCTCATCGTCTTTATTTTTGTCCGAAAGATCAAGACAGGCTGTTAAGAGTGCTACTGAAAAAAATAAGGTAAAAATGTAAATAAAAGATTTCATAGAATCCTTTTTGTTGGGAAATATTTTTTTAATTATGTTTTGCAAATATAACTCAAAAAAAAGTGTAATAAGAAAGTTTCTGTCGTTTTTTATATAATCCTCTTTGAGGAGCTGTTTGGCAAGGTTACTTGTATATCTTTTTGAGGGTTGGAATTTGTCTTTTCTTTTCGGGGCGCTTTTTGAGGAATCATTTATTAGCGAAAGATAATACCATAATAGGGAAACTTCTAAATAAAGTTTGTCGCTGCTATTCTTTACGCTATATTTGCAGAAATAAATCAGAATAGTTCTTTTTAATGAAACCGAAAAACGAAATTATACTTATTAATATATCGGGTGACGATAAACCGGGAGTAACGACCGCTTTGGCAGAAGTGTTAGCCCGGTACGAGGCTTTTATTTTGGACATCGGGCAGGCCGATATTCACCATACGCTTTCGTTGGGAATATTATTTAAAACTGACGAAACCAAATCGGGCGATATACTTAAAGATCTCCTGTTCAAAGCCTATGAGCTTGATGTGAACATTCGTTTCTCCCCTATTAGTGAAGAGGAATATACGCGTTGGGTGGGGTTACAGGGAAAGAACCGCTATATCATTACGATATTGGGGCGTTGTATTACAGCCCGTCAGATAGGTGAGGTCACCCGTATTGTGGCAGAGCAAGGATTAAATATCGATGCCATTCAACGGCTTACGGGACGTATTCCGCTCGATGAAACGGTTCGGCCTCCTAAATCATGTATTGAGTTGTCTGTGAGGGGTACGCCGAGAGATAAAGTGGCTATGCAGTCCGAGTTCATGCAACTCTCGGCACGTTTGGGCATGGATATATCTTTGCAGGAAGATAGTATATATCGCCGGTGTCGTCGGTTGATCTGTTTCGATATGGATTCTACACTAATAGAAACCGAGGTTATTGACGAGTTGGCAGTGAGAGCCGGGGTAGGCGACGAGGTGAAAGCGATTACCGAGTCGGCTATGCGAGGGGAGATCGATTTTTGCGAGAGTTTCGCACGACGTGTCGGTCTGTTGAAAGGACTCGACGAATCGGTCTTGAAAGAAGTGGCTGAATCGCTTCCCGTCACCGAGGGCGTGGATCGTCTGATGCAAGTGTTGAAACGGGCAGGATTCAAAATTGCTATTCTTTCGGGTGGATTTACCTACTTCGGAAACTATTTGAAACAGCGTTATGGAATCGATTATGTGTATGCCAATGAGTTGGAGATAATCGATGGGAAATTGACGGGACGTTATGTCGGCGATATTGTCGATGGGCGTCGAAAGGCTGAGTTGTTGAAACTGATAGCACAGGTAGAAAACGTGGATATAGCTCAGACGATAGCTGTCGGAGATGGAGCGAATGACTTGCCTATGTTGAGTACGGCAGGTTTAGGTATCGCTTATCATGCTAAACCGAAAGTGAAGGAAAACGCTAGCCAGTCTATATCGACGATAGGCCTCGATGGTGTTCTCTATTTTATCGGATTTAAAGATTCGTTTATTTCCGAAGCCAATTGATGAGTATATTTTACTGGGTCGTTGCAAATGATAATATGAATTATGAAACGAATTTTGTCGATTCTCTTTACAGTGGTTTGCGGATTGGCTTGTTTGCAGGCCCAGACCGTGGGCTTGGTTTTGAGCGGAGGCGGAGCTAAGGGAATAGCGCATATAGGTATTATCAAAGCCCTCGAAGAAAATAATGTGCCCATCGATTATGTAGCCGGTACGTCGATGGGGGCTATTGTGGGGGCGTGGTATGCTATGGGATATACCCCCGACGAAATGCTGGATTTGATTCTTTCCGAAGATTTCAACTTGTGGTCTCGTGGAATTTTTGACAAAAGATACGTCTATTATTTTAAGAAACCCGATCCTACTCCCGAAATCGTTACATTTAATGTCGCTTTACAAGACTCGACTAAATTCGAACCGCATTTCTTGCCTAATAGCCTCATCAATCCGTTCCCTATGAATTATGCGTTCATGAGTATATTTGCACCTTATTCGGCACAGTGCGAAGGGAATTTCGATAATTTATTCGTTCCGTTTCGAGCGGTTGCCTCCGATGTATATCACAAGCGAGAAGTCATATTGAGGAATGGTGATTTGGGTGATGCCGTGAGAGCTTCCATGAGTTTCCCTTTCGTATTCAAACCGATTGAAATCGACAGCGTATTGGTCTATGACGGCGGTATTTATAATAATTTCCCTGTCGATGTGATGAAGTCCGATTTTAATCCCGATATCATCATCGGGAGTATTGTTGCCGCTAAACTGGATAAACCCAAAGAAGATGATTTGATGAATCAAATCGAGAATATGGTCATGCAAAAAAGCGATTATACTCTCGATCCCGAAGATGGGATTTTGATGCGTTTCAATTTGAGTGATGTAGGACTTCTCGACTTTCCCAAAGCACGGCAAATTGCCAAGATAGGATATGACCGTACGATAGCTATGATGGATTCTATCAAAAGTCGTATTCCCAGAGAACTATCTCAGGACACCCGCCAATTGCAGCGAATGGTTTTCAAAAGTAAAACCCCCGACCTTGTATTTGATAAAGTTTCGGTAGAGGGAGGGAATCATCAACAACGGGAGTATATTCGTCGGCAATTCGATTCAGATGAACCTTTTTCCGATGAGCAGGCTAAGGCTGCTTACTATAAAACCATATCCGATGGAAAAATATCCGATTTGATACCTCATGCCCGATACGACAAGGAAAGTGGCATGTTCAATCTCGATATTAAAGCAAAAGTGCACGATCAACTGGCGATAGGAATGGGAGGATTTATTTCGTCGACTAGTTCCAATCAAATATATATAGGTGCACACTATCGCACGGTAAGCCTCAATTCTCTCGATCTCGATTTAGGTGGGCAAATAGGACAGTCTTATACTTCTGGCATGTTATCGGCTCGTTTCGATTTGAAGACCGTTATACCTATGTATCTGAAACTGCAAGCTGTGGCTTCTAAACAAAAGTTTTATCAAAATGAAACGTTGTTTTATTCCGACCGCATGCCCTCTTTTATCACACAATCCGAGCAATATGTGAAGTTACGGTTGGGGTTGCCGTTTTTGACCGGTTCGAAAGCTGTCGTTTCTGTTGGATATGGTTCGATGAACGATAAGTATTACCAATCCAATACGGTAGATTTTTCCAAGAATGAACAGGATCGCAGTCGTTATAACTTGCTTGTAGCATCGATGAAATTCGATCAAAATAATTTGAATAATTACATGTACCCCACCTCTGGTACAGATTGTTCCGTATTAGGGCTATTGGCGTATGGAAAAGAACGATTCAAACCATATAACTCGAATTTGCAACCACATAGCAAACAGACACTTTCGTGGTTACAGATAGAAGGAAATATTCATACCTATTTCCCTTTGGGAAATAAATTCGTGTTGGGTGTTCGGGGAAAAGCCGTGGTATCGAGTAAAGGACTGTTGAGTAATTATACTTCCACACTAATCCAAGCACCGGCATTTACTCCTACTCCGCATAGTAAAACTATCTTCAATCCAGCTTTTCGTTCCACACAATATTTGGCTGCGGGAGTGATACCCATTTGGAAAATCCTGAATAATTTGCAATTTCGCAATGAGTTCTATGTTTTTGCTCCATTTCGGCAAATTTACGAAGGTGAAAATATGGTTCCCTATTATGGAAAAGCCTTTACGAAGTATCATTTTATGGGCGAGAGTTCCTTAGTGCTCGATCTCTCTTTCGCTTCGATTAGTCTTTATGCCAATTACTATGATTATCCAGCACGTAACTGGAACTTCGGTATAAATATCGGTCTGTTGGTATTCAGTCCTAAATTCTTGGAATAAGAAAAAATCTATTTATCTGAAAATGGGTACGATAGAAAAAAATCATATATTAGAGGTAAAAAAATAAGATAAAAAGATACGTCGGAATAAAATTATTCCTATCTTTGCAACCGCAAACGGCTCCGTAGCTTAACTGAATAGAGCATCTGACTACGGATCAGAAGGTTACAGGTTTGAATCCTGTCGGAGTCACGAAGAAAGGCTGTTCCCAACAAAAAGGAGCAGCCTTTCTTCGTTTGCATACCTATGACTCTCGCCCTGCTTGTCCGGTTTGTAGAAATAGTGTGCGTCCGGTCTGAAGGCTTTGAGCACAGGAATACGTATAATGATGATTCTGAAGCAGGACAGATTGATGACTGCAACATCATGTATTCCGCCGTATGGCAGAATTCTTGCGGTTGTTGAGACGGTAGGCATATGGCATACTTATTAACCGGTATTAATCTGAATCATTTCGCATCCGTCAGCGTTCGTCGTGATATTATGGAATGTTTTATTTTTGCGTTGAAGCCTGAACGGTCTTTATACAGCCAAGGCGGCTTTTTCACTTGGTTTCCGGCTCACAAAGCGTATTGCGCACTATTGCCGTCAATTTGTTCCCGGTCTTTATCCGATATATCTGGCTGCATGTATGGCAGAGCCGGAAACCATACAGTCTGATGGCAAGCCGTAAAACATATGAAGTCTGATGTCAATTCGGGTCGGGTGTTTTTGTTGGATGTATATGTATGGTGCTTTTCTGACAAAATGCGCAACCTTCGTAATGCACAAGCAGAAGAACGGAATGGCATTATTTGCAACCGCCTGTAAGATGGTGTGATGTGACGGAAAAACAAAAGCCGGAAGAAAACAATTGTGTCTTCTCCCCGCTCTCGTTGCATAGTCATTCGTTTGTTTGCGGAAGATGAGGGATTCAAACCCCCGATACCAAAAAGCGGTATACCGGATTTCGAGTCCAGCGCATTCGATCACTCTGCCAATCTTCCTTTTTCGGGGGACAAAGATAATAATAATATTTAGATTGTGCAAAATATTTTCCATGATTTGTTTTGCTGCTGTTTACATAACCGTCTGGAGATTCAGGAAGAAAAGAGCAGGGGGTATCCGTATGCATGAACGGCTCTTCATCCATCTTCCGCACAGTTGCCTTCATCTTGTCTTGCGCTTCCTCCCTGTGTCGACCGCCACATCTCCGATAAAGTCAGAAGCCAATCTGTCTGACATCAATGCGAAATACGTATGAAGACCGATACCCTATTCAGTTTAGAATGCGCCTCACTCTCCGTTGTCTGCGGTTTTTGTATATATATGCACCTTATAGGTTGAAGGTGCATAATTATGCGGAGCATGCTTCGCGAGAGTGCCTTTTTTATGTCCATAAGATTCTCCGGCTGTAAATACGTTGTTTTTTTAGCGGTTATGCCAAGCCGTTGAGAGTCAGTGTGATGTGGAGTTTTGCGATTTGCCTGCGCCTTTCCTGTGCTGCCGGAAAGCCTTTTCCGTGGTGTCATATGGGCTTTTCCGCACCGTGGGAAAGCCTTTGTGGTGACACGGGAGAGCCCCTGTGAGATTGCGGAACGGTCTGTTCTGTAACCCGGCAGGGGCTCTGGCAATGTTTTCTATTGTGATTTTCTTTCCTAAAAATCGCTTTTTTCCGTCCGTTGACATGTGTTTCCGTGTCATCGTAATTCTCTTTTGCGATTTTCAGATGTCATGTTTTTTTACTTTCTTGATTGCATGAATATTCATTTACGGACAGAATGTGTGTCATCCGCGCTTCTGTTTTCTCAGGACAATCTCTACAATCGTGTCGACACCCTGAGGCGTGGCAGGCAGACTTATTAAGGCGGAGCCGTTGCCTGATTTGCGTATTTTCAGTTTGCTGCCGTCGTCATACATTCTTGCCGACTTTATTTCTTTCGTGTCCAGTGGTATGGTGAGCGTCCGCTCTTCGAGATGGAATATGTGCAGATAGAGCGTGTCTCCCTTCTGGGTGCTCACGCCCCATTGGCATGGCTTTATCAGTCCGCCGCGTGTGCCGAATATTGTTTCTCCGTATCGTTTTGTCCATTTGCCTATCTCCTTCAGCCGTTCCATCGCTTCGTCCGGCAGACATCCGTCCGGACGCGGACCTATGTTTAGCAGCAGGTTTGAGTTCATGCCAGCCGATTTCACGAGTCGTCTTATCAGTTCGTCGGCAGATTTGTACGACTTGTCCGTTATGCTGTAGCCCCATGTGTTGTTCATTGTCTGGCACGACTCCAGGGGCAATGCGTCGCTCACCTTCTGTCCGCCGGAGAATCCTGCGCTGTTCTCTCCCGGCAGGTCCTGCTCGAAGAGCTGGAAGTCCTCGCCCTCGTGCGGTGCGGAGTGATGGTTGTTGCCTATGAGGCATGCCGGTTGCAACCTGTGTATGAGCGCGTATTGTTCGTCAAGCTGCCAGTCGAAGTTGTCCGCGTGGTCCCACATGCCGTCAAACCATACGGCTCCTATCTTTCCGTATCCGGTGAGTATTTCTGTCAGCTGAGTGTTCATGAAGTTGAAATATGAGTTCCAGTCGGGCTTGGCTTCCCGGTGCGGCAGGTCTTTGCTGGTGCTGCCTGCCGGATAGTCGGGACGGAACCAGTCCATGTGCGAATAATATATGTGCAGCTTCAGTCCCTGTCTCTCGCATTCGCCGGCAAGTTCCTTCAGTATGTCACGCCCGAATGGAGTGGCGTCTACTATGTTGTAGCTGCTGGCGTCTGTGCCGAACATGGAGAATCCGTCGTGGTGGCGCGACGTTATAGTGACATATCCCGCTCCGGCGTCCTTGAATGCCTCAACCCATTCGCGGGCGTTGAAGCGCGACGGGCAGAACCCTGCTGCCAGATGCGAATATTCGTTGCGGTCTATTCTCTTGGAATGCTGCACCCATTCACCGTCGGCAAGCATGGAGTAGATGCCCCAATGTATGAATATGCCGAACTTCATGTCCTGGAATTGTTTTCTTGCCTGTATGTTCTCAGGAGACGGGTGATAGGTCTGCGCTACGGCTCCGCACGCTCCGAGAAACAGTGCTGCCGTGAGTGAGGTGAATAGTTTTCTCATAATGGTTTAAGTTTTGTCGGTGTCAAGTTATGTATGTCCAAACAAAAAGAACTACAAATAATTTATCCAATTAATTGTAGTTCTTCTGAGGTGCCTGGCGGATTCGAACCGCCGTAGACGGTTTTGCAGACCGTTGACTAAGCCACTCATCCAAGGCACCGTTTTCAAATTCGATTGCAAAGGTATGATTTTTTATTCAATCAGACAAATTTTGAGCGTGTTTTTTCTGTTTTTGTTCTGTCATTCGGACATTTATTCTTGTTTTTCGAGCTGCATGCTTCGGCAATCGGGCATCCGGCACACGAACTGTTGGCTTTGCTTGCGTTTCTGACTGTCCGTACAGCCCATCTTATTGCGATTGCCGCCGCAGCGGCTATTATTATGTATATTATTATTTCCTGTGTCATGGTTTTCTGTGGGGTGAAAAAACGGGAGAAATGCCGTTGTGCATGCTTTCCTCCCGTTTCTTTATTTTGTTTCTGTTGACGCTTAATATGCGAAGAGAGGATAGTCTTTCATCTTCTCGTTCACTCTGTGGCGTACGCTTGCTATCACTTCCTCGTTCTCCGGGTCGTTGAGCACCTCCTCGATGAGGGCTGCTATCTCCACCATGAGGTCTTCCTTAGCGCCACGTGTCGTGATGGCGGGAGTGCCGAGGCGTATGCCTGATGTCTGGAATGCGCTGCGTGTGTCGAACGGCACCATGTTCTTGTTCACGGTGATGTCTGCCGCAACGAGCGCGTTCTCTGCCACCTTACCGGTGAGGTCGGGATATTTTGAGCGCAGGTCGACGAGCATGGAGTGGTTGTCTGTACCTCCGCTGACTATTGTGAATCCGCGCTTCATGAGTTCCTCTGCCAGCACTTTCGCGTTTTTCTGTACCTGCTTTGCCCATTCCTTGAACTCAGGCTGCAGTGCCTCTCCGAAAGCCACCGCCTTTGCCGCGATGACGTGTTCGAGCGGTCCGCCCTGTGTTCCGGGGAATACGGCGGAGTTGAGCAGCTGGCTCATCATCTTCACCTGACCTTTCGGAGTTGTCAGTCCCCACGGGTTCTCGAAGTCCTTTCCCATGAGTATGATGCCACCGCGCGGTCCGCGAAGGGTCTTGTGTGTGGTTGATGTCACGATATGCGCGTATTTCACAGGGTTGTCGAGCAGTCCGGCTGCTATGAGTCCTGCCGGGTGCGCCATGTCTATCATGAGCAGCGCGCCCACCTTGTCGGCTATTTCACGCATGCGTCTGTAGTCCCACTCACGGCTGTATGCCGAGCCTCCTCCGATGATGAGTTTCGGCTTGTGCTCCATGGCGAGCTTTTCCATGTTGTCGTAGTCAACCCGTCCTGTCTCCTTGTCGAGGTCATAGCCCACTGCATGATACAGAATACCCGAGGTGTTGACCGCGGAGCCGTGTGAGAGGTGGCCTCCGTGCGCGAGGTTCAGACCGAGGAATGTGTCGCCGGGCTTGAGTACTGCCAGCAGCACTGCTGCGTTGGCTTGCGCTCCAGAGTGTGGCTGCACGTTGGCATATTCGGCTCCGAAGAGTTTTTTCACTCTCTCTATGGCAAGTGTTTCTACTTCATCAACCACGCCGCATCCGCCGTAATATCTCTTTCCCGGATATCCTTCGGCATACTTGTTTGTGAGATATGAGCCCATGGCTTCCATTACCTCGTTGCTTACAAAGTTTTCTGATGCGATCAGCTCTATGCCTTTAAGCTGGCGTTGGTGTTCCTTTTCGATAAGATCAAAAATCTCCTGGTCTCTTTTCATTGCGGTTTCTGTATTTGTTTTATATGAATGTTTGCAGGCTGCGATAAGCCTTGTGCAAAGTTAATTCTTTTTTCTTTTTCGGGCAAACGGTGTGTGATAAAATAATCAGACCAGCTTTACCTCGCTTATGCTCTGTTCCTTGTCGCAGTAGTGGCATTTCAAAGTGCCGCGCTCTTTGTCTACAACGTTGAACACGGTTTCCATCGGTTCGTTGTTCGTTATGCATTTGGGATTGTTGCATTTCACTATGCCGCGCAGCTCGTCTGGTGTCTCCACCGTCTTTTTCTCCACCACCTCATAGTTGCGTATGATGTTGAGCACCACTTTGGGCGCCACCACCGAAAGCCGTGATATCTCCTCGTCGGTGAAGAACTTGTCCGATACCTTTATGATGCCTTTGCTTCCTATTTTCTTCGAAGGATAGTTGTATCCTATTGTCACCGGCGTGGTGAGGTTGCGCAGTCCGAGGATTGTTGCCACCTGATATGTCTTTTCTGCCGGTATGTGGTCTATAACGGTGCCGTTCTTTATGGCAGCCACCAGTCTTTCTTTCTTGTTCATGAGTCTGAGGATTGAGGTTCGTTGTCTGTCAGATGTCCTGACTATTTAATGATAGTGTTGTCGTTCATCACATCCTCAAGGCTTATGTCGAGGACGTGGCTGAATATCGCTTCACGTGCGAAAAGCCCGTTGCCTGCCTGCTGTATGTAGTATGCGTGCGGATTGGTGTCTACATCGTATGCTATTTCGTTCACTCTCGGCAGCGGGTGGAGTATCTTCATGTTTTCCTTGGCGTGTCCCAGCATGGAGTTTTTCAGTATGTACACGTTCTTCACACGTTCATATTCCATCAGGTCGGAGAAACGCTCCTTCTGCACTCTTGTCATGTACAGTATGTCAGCATCGGATATTGTGTTTTCGTTGAATTCCGTATGTTCCTCAAACTTTATGCCGTGCTGTCTGCAATACAGTTTGTACTCATCAGGCATGGCGAGTTCTTTTGGAGCTATGAAATGGAAGGTGGGGTTGAAATGTCGCATGGCTGTTATGAGCGAGTGCACGGTCCTGCCGTATTTAAGGTCGCCTACGAGATATATGTTCAGGTTCTCGAGTGTGCCCTGGGTCTTATAGATGGAGTAGAGGTCGAGCAGACACTGCGAGGGATGCATGTGAGCTCCGTCGCCTGCATTGACAATAGGTACCGGAGAAATCTCGCTCGCGTATTGTGCCGCACCTTCTATGTAGTGGCGCATCACTATGACATCGGCATAATTGGACACCATGAGAATCGTGTCCTTGAGCGTTTCGCCTTTTGTGACACTCGATGCCTTCGCATCAGAAAATCCTATCACTTTGGCTCCGAGACGGTTGGCTGCTGTCTCAAAACTGAGCCTTGTACGTGTTGACGGTTCGAAGAACAGCGTTGCCACAATCTTGCCTTTGAGAAGCTCTCTGTTCGGATGCTTCTCGAATTCTTGTGCCATTCTTATCATGTACATGATTTTGTCCTTCGACAGGTCAGCGATTGTTACGAAATCGTGCTTCATATATAATATGGTTTTCTTATTGCTTTCGACCGCTAAGTTAAGCATATTTTTTCAAACAAAACGGCTTCGGACGTGATTAATGAATGTATCTGACGTAATTTTTTATACACCGGTTCATAGGGCGTTCATTTGCGATATATCATATAAAATGTGTGTAGTAACGTTTTTTAACATCAAAAATGCAAAAATCGTCGTATTCCGGGTATAATACGTAAAGCGCTTTTTTACGTGGTGTGTATAATATAAATGTGGAGAGTCTCTCTCCGATTTTCACGGCAGTCTGCGAATAGTCTTGAATTTCTTTGGTATGTTCGGGCTTTTTCCCTATTTTTGTAAGCGAGAATAAAAATATACGTTCAACTTTCAAAAAAGGAGGTCGGAAACAGACATAAGAATCTAAAAGACATATTGCAAGCGACTTGTAGACAAGTTATTTGGCTTTAGTAAATCTGGTAAATTGAAAATAGCCCCGAATAATAGGTCGAATGGTAGGTTTGTACCCTGCAATGGGCGCAGACTGCTTTTCCTTATTTGGGCTAAAGGTTTTACCAGAACCTACTAAAGCAGATGAGCGGAAAGTCAAGGCTGTGTCCTTTTTCTTTTGCTCCGTTTGCAGGATGTAGTACAAACACCTATAAAAGCCTAAGTAATATGGATTTCAAGTTGGAATATATGGAACGTCTGTTTGCCAGGATAAGCAGGAAAAAGACGGAATCCTATGTCATAAGCCGGATATGGCATCAGTTGGACGACGACCGGGTGAAATTTGTCGTTCAACAGTATATCAGAAGAACACAGGACAAGTATGCGCTTGCAGACTTGTACTTACCTCAGCTGAATGTTTTCATCGAAATAAACGAGCCTTACCACAAAGATGATAATGGCGTGCTGCGTGAAATAGATAAAATCCGTAACGAGGAGATACTGGATGTCACCGGTTCAAAGCCTGTTGTGATAGACTGTGACTGTGATATCGACGGAGTCCACCGTCAGGTTGCGGAGGTTGTCGGTATGATAAGGCAACGCATTTCCGCGCTCGGTGATGATTTCATTCCGTGGAATGAAGCCGACACTCTCACCGTGGAGTATCACATAAAGAAAGGTTTTCTGAAGGTCGGGGACAACGAATGCCTGCGCACGACGGAAGACGTTGCGGCTGTATTCGGCACAAAACCCAAACACCGGGGATTCCTTCGCGCATCAGGCGCGGCGGTGCCTGACAGGAAAAAGGATATAATCTGGTGGCCAAACACGGAACACCGCCTTTGGTGTAACAGACTTTCTGAGGACGGAATGTATATCTATGAGTATCCTAAGGCGGAGGACAAGCGTGCCGGACACCTTAATCATTGGCTCAACGCACCGGAAGAAAACCGCGTCACATTCTTACGCTACAAGGATGATTTGGGCTTCTGTTTCTATCGCTTCACAGGCGTGTTCTGTCTTGACAGGGAACAGTCTGTCAAGGAGAACAGATGTGTCTGGAAACGTATTTCCGATTATTATAAACTTTAATGATGCTTGTCATGAGTAAAGAATATTATAAGAAGCGTCTTATAGACCTTCGTGCTTCGATTGCAAAGGAGAGGGAAGCTAAGAAAAAAGACAACGCCTATTATGCTGATATGATAAAAAGGACATCTTCCATATCAAGCAAGGCAAGCTATCGTAAATCAAAGATAAGCCGGGCGGCTTCTCACGACAGACGTATAGAAAGCCTCAAAAGAGACATTGAGAATGTGAGAGCCGCTATCAGAAGAATCAAATAAACAATTTAAAACATATGGGAATAATAAACAATCTTATCAACACTTTAAAAGATAATTTTACAATGGCAGAATTCAACATTAACGGCCGTATGACGGTCAAAAGTCTAAGGAAACAGTTCAAGGATGCGTTTGGAGCTACTTTGCGTGTGTATAAAGGTGCGAAATTCGCGCCTGAGGATGCGACGCTTGCGTCTATACGAAGCGGAGAAAACGCAAAGGGAGGAGAGCTTGCATGCCGTGGAAACATGCAGGTAGGTAACTTTGAGACCAAAATGAAGGAAATGTTCGGAATAACGGTGAAGGTTGCTAACCCTGACAACACAAAGCTTGTGAGTGGTAGCATAACCATTGCTGCCGCCGGGCGTGAGGTCGTTGCGACAGATGACTGGAGCGGCGAACAGCTGCAATGCTATTTCTGGGACACATTGCAGGACTTGCTCATCGCTAAGGGTTATGACATCCAAAAGAAAGACTTTGCCCAAGACGTGGAGGATTACTATAAAAGTAACAGATACAAACGTTATGGTGTGACATTCAACATCTACCGTACCAAGAAGAGAAAGGATGTGACATTCACAATCTATGCGATAGAAAAATATTGCTTTGGCGTAAAGTATGCAGGCGACGTCGCGAAAGACAAAGTATTGGAAGATGCTATAGGCGGAGCCGGCACAGCTATCCGTGTTGACCCTAAGATGTGGGCAGGATTTGGCGAACCGTCGCCGCGACATGAACTGAACTTCAAGAAAATGAACTCGGAAGGGATTGGAAAGCTGAAAAATCCGAACGCCAGAGCGGCATTCATGAACGGTGTCGTGAATGAAATAGACGCATTGATAAAGAGCCTGGTGGAAGCGTTCAAAAAGAAAGGTTTATGATATAGTATATGGGACTTGGTAATTGGGGATGCTTAGGCATAATCCTCTATCTGTGCCGGAACATACTTTATGTGTTGTTTTGGGCTGCTGTAGCTTTTGTGTGTTACATGATATTGCAATGCATATGAAAATACGCGGGTTAAGCTTTTCTTGGAAAAGGGCGGTCGGAATTACTGCCGCAAAACAGAAAATAAGCAGGAAGACAGGATTGCCTACAACCAGACTGGGACTGGAAAGAAAAATAGGCAGGTTTGTACTGAACTCTATTTTGGGAAACAAAAAGAAATGAACATGACTTAAGACGTGGAGATGACGGAAACGCTTCTCCACGTTTTATGTCGTGTATCGGTAGCATATCATGAAGAACCAGATGTGTCGTGAGCATGAATGATTCCTGATTCGTATGCATTTGAATTGTTTTACAATAAGCCGCCGTGCATTTTCTGAACATCGTTTATAGAATATACACATATATAATATCAATAATCCGTTGTGACGTATATACACTTTGGTTTTTGCGTGCCTACTCTTTATAACTCTTCTGTACTATAGGCTACGTTTTGTCTTGCGCATTTTCAGAATATGTCTTCCCACGTTTTTGATATATACATAACCCCCGTATTGCTGGCAACGGCTGTAGTACGGTTGAGGCTTAACGCCAGTTTATGGATTAAAATAAGAGTTTAACCTCAGGTCGCTCATGTCTTTGTTTATAAAAAACAAACAAAGCTGCGATGTGGCAGCAAATCTTGTATTTTTGATTTGAAGGTTTTGCTTGTAATGCTAAAAAGTATACCATCAAATAGTTATGACGTATCGGGAGCGCGTTTCTTAGCCATGCTTCATACAGAAAGTAAAATATCATAATATTTGTTTTGCTTTTTATCCTAATTGCATTACCTTTGCCGAAAAATCGGTTTCCGCTCATGAGAAAAATCTTTATACATTTTCTTTGGGGATTATTAGTCTTGAGTTTTGTCACATGTGCCGCTGCCTTTACTGCCATATGGTTCGGGTGGATAGGTTATATGCCTCCGCTTGAAGACCTGCAGAACCCTATCAGCAGATTCGCGACGCAGGTCTATTCGTCAGACGGGAAGGTGATAGGCACGTGGAACCTCAATCGCGAAAACCGTATATGCGTGTCTTACTCAAATCTGTCGCCTCATCTTGTACAGGCGCTTATAGCAACAGAGGACGAACGTTTTTATGATCACTCCGGAATAGACTTCATTGCGCTTGCCCGTGCGATGATAAAGAGAGGACTGCTCGGGCAGGAGAGTGCCGGAGGAGGCTCCACCATTACGCAGCAACTTGCCAAACAGCTCTATTCGGAGACTGCCGGAAGCACTGTTGAGAGACTTTTGCAGAAACCTATAGAGTGGGTGATTGCCGTCAAACTGGAGCGTTACTACACAAAGGAAGAGATAATAGCCCTTTATCTTAACTATTTTGATTTCCTGCACAACGCGGTGGGAATAAAGACCGCCTCCAACACCTATTTTAATAAAGAACCGAAGGATCTTACTGTGACAGAGGCGGCTACACTGGTGGGACTGTGCAAGAATCCTTCACTGTTCAACCCCGTGAGATATCCTGAACGCTGCCGCAGCCGCCGCAATGTGGTGCTCGCACAGATGAGGAAAGCCGGATTCATATCGACGGCAGACTATAACAGGTATTCTGACGAACCGCTGACTCTCGATTTCCACCGTACGGACCATAAGAACGGAACTGCTCCGTACTTCCGCGAATTCCTTAGAATGTACATGACTGCGCAATATCCTGAAAGGGAGAATTATCCCGAATGGAACGAGAGGCAGTTTGTGCTCGACTCAATAGCCTGGGCTAACGACCCATTGTATGGGTGGTGTAATAAGAACCTGAAGAAAGACGGCAAACCATACAACCTGAATTCTGACGGTCTGAAAGTGTATACCACAGTTGATTCAAGAATGCAGCGTTATGCCGAGGAAGCCGTTTACGGACACGTGGCAAAGTTCCTTCAGCCTGAGTTCTTCAAGGAAAAGCGCAGAAAGCGCAATGCTCCCTTCTCTGATGCTCTTACTGCCAGACAGGTGGAGCAGATAATGGACAGGTCGGTGAGACAAAGCGGACGATACATCGAAATGAAGGCTGCCGGAGCGTCGGAGGAGGAGATTAGAAAGGCATTCCGTACTCCGGTGGAAATGTCGGTGTTCACATACCATGGCGACATCGATACGGTGATGACGCCGCTCGACAGCATCAGATATGTGAAGTCGTTCCTTAGAGCCGGATTCATGAGCATGGATCCGAAGACAGGAGAGGTGAAGGCATACGTAGGAGGGCTCGACTATTCGCATTTTATGTATGATATGGTGATGAACGGACGCCGCCAGATAGGTTCTACAATAAAGCCTTTCCTATATTCTCTGGCAATGGAGAACGGATTCTCTCCTTGTGACAAAGTGCCCAATGTGCAGCAGACTTACATCGTGGCAGGCAAGCCGTGGACACCAAGAAACACAAGCCGCAAACGTTATGGTGAGCTTGTCACTTTGAAATGGGGACTGGCACAGTCAAACAACTGGATTTCAGCTTACCTCATGAGCAAGCTCAATCCGCAGCAGTTCGTGAGCCTTTTGCGTGATTATGGAATCAACAACCCTGACGTCTATCCGTCAATGTCACTTTGTCTCGGACCGTGCGACGTGTCTGTGGCTGAGATGGTGAGCGGCTATACAGCGTTTGTCAATCACGGCATACGCACAGCTCCGCTCTTTGTTACAAGAATAGAGGATAATGAAGGAAACGTCATTGCGAACTTCCGGCCTCACATGAACGAGGTCATCAGTGAGGAGAGCGCCAACAAGATGATTGTGCTTCTGAAAGGTGTCGTTGACGGAGGAACGGCAGGACGGCTGAGATTCAGATATAACATTCCCGGAGAGATAGGTGGAAAGACAGGTACTACCAACCGTAATTCGGACGCATGGTTTGTAGGTTTCACACCGCAGCTTGTGAGCGGATGCTGGGTAGGGGGTGAAGACCGTGACATTCATTTTGACTCCATGAGGATGGGGCAGGGCGCGACTATGGCATTGCCCATATGGGCGTATTTCATGAAAAAGGTGTATGCGGATAAATCGCTTGGCTATGACCCGTCTGTCAAGTTTGATATGCCTGCCGATTATGACCCTTGCGCGTCTTCGGAAGAGGAAACAGACCTCGGAGTGGATGAGATATATGAGTGAATTTGACTGACGTCATGCTCCTTATTCGCCGGCATACTGTTGCTTTCAGACAACAGGTCCGGGCAATGCCGGTGAACACCCTGGCAGGTGTTTATGTCTGACTTGGTATTCATGCAACTCTTTTTTTTATAAGACAGGCTGCGTCCGGCAATTGGAAAGCAGGCTTTCATAGCCATCACCGGTATTGCTTAATACATGAAACAACACGCTATTATGTGTGTGTAATCCAAAGTAGAGATGCAAAATCTTGCGTCTCACAAGCAATGATGCGTATAAACAGAGGTGAGGATATGCCTGTCGTTGCTGTGCTTATTGCTCGGGAAACGCAAGATTTTGTGTCTTTCCATGGCTGGTGTCATCATTGTTTTAATGTAAAACAGGCGAGATTGGCAATTATAATGTTCTCGTGTCATTTTGAGGATTATACTCCTGCATGTTTATTACATTTGTGTCTGAAGGTATGCCTTTGCTTAGAGCCGAAGGCGAGTCGCGCAGTGCCGGTGCGGCGCGTGAGGCATCATTCCGGTATAAACCAATTTGCCAATATGACTGTCAGCGTCTGAACGCAGGCTGCCATGCCGTCACACAACCGTAAAATGGCAGACTGCAGACCTGCTGATATATCTATGATACATTTTTGACGTCCGGACTTAAAACTCATACTCATAATTATGTGATATGGTAGACAAGAAACGAAAATTATTACAACGTGAAGTCGCTGAGATTTGCGTGGAGGCTTGCAGAAGCCGGTTCGTCTCAATATACACGGTTTTTGACGTGTCAGTATAATGCATTGATTATCAGTCATTTTAAATAAAATGTAATCGCAAGAAGCTTGTTCGTGTGTGTGAAACAGGCTTTCCTGTAGTGCGGAAAAGGCTCTTCGGGCATGCTGGAGATGCCGTCTTGTATTATGAAACGGGCTTTTCCGCAACGCAAGGAGTGTAAGTGAATAAACAGAATCAGATGAGAATCGGGCATTGAAGAGCTATTAACGGGTATTTAACGGTCGTGTCTGCGGAGTAGAATGTGGACTATACCGCAAAATGTAAAACGGAAAACACTCGGAAGATTGCCGCTTCCTTAACGTGCCATTTCTGTTTCCGGAAACAACATTGTAAAAATTTTTTACTCACATCCATGCGCGTGTGTCCGTTCCTTATTATTATTTATACAGGCGTGTCGTCAGGATCTAACATGTCGTATGAGCCAGAGCCGGAAAGATATGAGTGGAAAACGGTATCAGGCAAGAGGCTGCCGTTCAGTCTCATCCGTATCATGCGCTGCATTCAGGCAGATTATTTTTACGTCATTGTCTGATATGTCGCGGACTGCATAGTGCAAAAAGTGAAAAACGATGACGGCAACAGTGCGTGCTATGGAAGCATAGCCTGTGCTGAATTGTGAAAGTGGTTACGGCGGTCAGTCGGTCGGTTCGGGTTGAACATCAGGTGATATATCTTTGTCATCATATTGTATGCCGTTCAGGAGCTGCATACGATATGATGACAATTAATTCAGAACATTTACTTAATAATAATAATGTGTAGGCAATAAGAGTTAATTTTTATTAAACTAAACGGGATGGGAGATGTCTGATAATTGATTGTGTCGTTCTTTTCCCGTATCTTTGTATATAAGATACACTGCACTCGGGAAAGTAAGAACAAGTCCTCTTTCCACTCGCCTTGCGTTATCTTTGTATAAGATAAGCTGCACTCGGGAAATTAAGAGCGAGCTCTCTTTCCGCTCGTTTGCATTATCTTTGTATAAGATAAGCTGCACTCGGGAAATTAAGAGCAAGCTCTCTTTCCGCTCGTTTGCATTATCTTTGCAATAACAGACAATACAATAACATCAACATAACAAAAACTATTATTTTCATGGAGAAGTATCAGAAACTATCAACAGGCGACGCACCGAGAACAGAACTGCACGACAAACTGGGTCTTACGGGTGCGGAGATTTCAATCAACAGAATGCCGGCAGGGACTGCAGTGCCGTTCGTACACAGCCACAAGCAGAACGAGGAGATATACGGCATACTCGGCGGAAAGGGTGTCATGACGCTCGACGGCGAGAAGGTGGAACTGCGTGAAGGCGACTGGCTGCGCGTGGCTCCGAGCGTGAGGAGACAGATGGCGGCAGCGGACGACAGTCAGTTGACATACATCTGCATACAGGTGAAAGAGGGTTCGCTGGAACAGATGACAGCTGCCGACGCGGTGATATAACTACGCGGCATACCCATACGGCAGGCGGGACATGAGGCAGGTGCACCATCTGAGGGGTGTGTCCGTCCGCATGTCCCGCCTTTTCCTGTCCCTACTCCACCGCCACCAGCTCTATCCTGCGCTTCTGCGGACGGTTTATCTCGTATATGCGGTCAACAATCATGTCCATCTGACGGGTGTACATGTCGCGCACGTCCTTGTGTATCATCCTGCCGTAAAGGTCGCGCTTGGCAGCCACCCACCCGTCGTTCTTCTGTCCCTCACGGAAAACGCGCGCCGCCTTCTCGTCGTTCGCCTCAAGCATACCGCGCTTCATGAAGAAGTTGTACTGCAACCACGCATAGTCGCGGAAGCGGCGTTCTATCTCCCAACGTTCCTCGTTGAGAGCCATCACAGCCATCGCCTGACGGTATTGCGGCGTATGACGGTAAGCGGCGAGGTTCACTCCGGAGGCAAGCTCACCGGCGGTGAGGGTGTCGATAGGCTCGCCGTCGATTGTGAGCAGATGCTTTCCGGACAGTCCGCTGACGGTGAGCAGCTCACTGTTCATCTCGTCCATGAACTCTGGCACAATCTGCGTGATGCGCGACTGCGGACGTGTGCATCCCCATCCGTGGGCTATCGTGTCGAGAGGATAAGGCAGCGCGCGTGCCAGATAGTCGAAGCTGAGCCTGCCGTCCTCCGTCTTCAGCCGCGTCACCTTGCAGCCGGAGGCGGTCATCACCTTGCTCCGGGCGGCGTCGACAGCCACCTCTGCCACCTTCTTTCCTTCCATGCCCTGCGCCTTGAGGAACAGCCATGCCATCACCATATGACCGTCGTTGTCGGGGTGCACACGGTCGCTGCCACACAGGGTGAACGTGGAGTCGGCTGCCTGAAAGCGCGAGTTGATGGCGCACATGGGCGCGTTGAAGTCTACAAACTCCCATCCGTTTGCACGCGCGGCGGAGTCCTGAAAGGCTATTATGCGGCGCATGGCGTCGTTCTTGCCCTTGAAGATGTTGTCGTTGAACCGCGACGTCTGGTCGTAGGGCGACGTTCCTATCATCACCTTACGCACCGACGTGTGCTCCTTCAGCTTCTTCTCTATCTCGAGAAAGTTACGGCGCGACTCCGCCACCTTACTGTCGGCGAAGGCGCCGGGGTTGTCGCCGTTATACTCGAAGTATCCGCTGTCGTTCATTCCGAACGTGAGGGTGAGCACGGTGGGACGCTTGGCGAACACGTCATGGTCTATACGGCGAAGTATCTCGAGCGAGGTGTCTCCGCCGATGCCGCAGTTGAACATCTGCATGCGTGCCTCCGGAAAGCGCGTCATGTAGTAGAGCCATATGTACGAGTGATAATGTCCGCCGTCGGTTATGCTGTTGCCGACGAATGCCACACGGTCGCCGCCCTTGAAAGGCGTCACCTTCTGCGCCGCCGCACATAGCGGGAGGAGCAGGAATAAGAGCAATAATGGTTTTCTCATATACAGTATCTGTTTTATTTTTCCTTCATGATTAAGCACGTGTTATGAACCAACCGCCATCATATTGTGTGACGTTCAGGCGATGCACTTCAACGTCTGAATAGGTAAGCCAGCATTATACACAACCTATGTGACTTTGAAATACTGCATTAAAGGCAATGCAAGCGAGGGCAAAAGAGAGCTTGCTCGCAGTTTGCCGAGCGCAGCTTGACTTATTCAAAGGCAATGCAAGCAAGGGCAAAGAGAGCTTGCTCGCGTTTTGCCGAGCGCAGCCTGACTTATTAAAAGAACGGGCAGGATGACGGTAAAGACATGTACCACATATGGTATTTCATAATATCGAATAATTTTCGACATTCAATTATACTATACGGAAAGACAATCCTCACAGCCATATGCCTTACGCCACACCTCCTCACAGCCTAACCGGAATAACCGTCACGACATTTCGAGTTGCCTATATTACGGCAAAATTAATAAATTTATCCCAACACAACAACCGCACAACGCTGTTTTTGCACCCACACAGCCCCACGACACCGCCATGACACAACACCAACAGCCAGTTCATTACGCCGCATACTAAAAGTAGAGACGCAAAATCTTGCGTCTCACAAGCAATAAACGCGATTACAACATGCCGATTATAACAGGAATAAATTGCGCAATCTTCCTCGGGAGACGCAAGATTTTGCGTCTCTACAGGCATACGCCATTGTGATGAGACAATATCTACAGCCACTATATTACGCCATATACCGCACAATATGATGGCATATTACACCCTCCAAAACATACATCTATGCCAATATGAGCCACACTCACACCAGCGCGCGCGACACTATTTTGAATGAATATTCACACAAACCGGTAAGTAAAAAATATTGACAAAATAATTTCGCAAAACAGGAACGGAAACGCTGCAAACCATCATCTGTGGAACATCATAATATGTAATTAATATCCGGAAAATTGGACGCGCAACGCCGGAAAAGGCTTTTTGATGTACGGAAACAGCGTCACGCACTGACGGAAATGCCTGTCCCGCACCACGAAACGGTACATGTCATCACCCCAAACGGGCTTTTCCGCAACACGGGAAAGGCTTTTCCGTAAAGCGGAATCAGTTGTTTCATGACACATTAATACGTAAGTCGCTTACTGTCAAAGGGTTTTATAAAACACTCAAAACCAGTGTATTTTCACCGGAAATGTCGTTCGCGAATAAATAGAGCGGTATCGTGAGGTTGTCATTGTTTAATTTGTCACATGCATTAATACGGAACGTATGTGACGGAATGTTCCATACGGCGATATCGGGCAACATACGCGCCATACGATTTTTCATACTGTGGAGGCGCAAAGGATGCATATACAAAAAGCGCGGCATATAAAGTTATGCCCCAAAAACACAATACCAAAAAGCGCGACATATTAAGTAGAGACGCAAAATCTTGCGTCTCACAAGCAATAAACGAGATTACAACACGCTGATTATAACAGGAATAAATTGCGCAAACCACCTCGGGAGACGCAAAATCTTGCGTCTCACAAGCAACAAAAGCTATTACAACATGCCGATTATAACAGGAATAAATTGCGCAAACTTTCACGTGAGACGCAAAATCTTGCGTCTCTACTGGCTTACGCCGTAACTTTGCATGAATGAAAACAGGAACCACGCATCTCGGCATGCGCGACACTACAAAAAAGTGAGGGCATACGGACATGCCCCCACTTTGCCATAACTATTCTATATTGTGTTTTCCGACGGTCATCTTATTATCACCTTCTTTGTCGAACCGTTTTTATACCTGATGATGTTGATGCCTCTCTGCGGAGCGTTCAGTCTCATACCGTTGATGTTGTATATGCCCTGAATCTCGCCTGCACCCTCTTCGGTATCCACAGACACTATGCCCGTAGGAACGTAATAACCCTTCTTGGCGATGCCGAGGATTGTAGGATAGCTGCTGCTCTTCCTTGATGTGAACGTTACAGACTTTATCCTCTTGCTCTTGTCTGTCGGCATTGTGAATTCGTAGAGACGGAAATTATATCTCGTATCGATGTCGCCTGCTATATAGTTATCCGCGTTCTTGGTGATTATACGGCTTATGCCATACACAGCCTCGTCTCCTGAGGGGAACATACTGTACCAGTCGTCAGGTCTGAACTCGGACAGCTCGCTCTGCGTACCGTCCTCATAGTTTGCCACAGTCTCCACTTCCGACCTTCCGTTTGCGGATATCATGAGGAAGTAAAGCTCCTCGCAGTTTGCCGGTTCGTCGAACACGAGGTCCTTGCTTTCGTCAGCCGTCTTGAGCACAAGGGCGTTGTTCTGAGTGTAGTCGGCAAGTTTGAACTCGGTGCCTGCCGATGTCTTCACGATGCGGTCGTCTCCGGCAACGGCTCCTGTCTTGGCTACTGAAGTGCTGTAGAGCACCCATCCCTGGTCGTCGAGCGTTCCGTTGACTGATGATGACATGTCCTTGCTCTCGGCAATGACGTCATGGCTCCATCCTGTCACGGCTACCGGACCGTTCAACGGAACAGCCTCGGGGAACTGCTCGAACGCCTCCACCTCGGCGAGTGTGGGATAGAAGTACGGATTGAGCGTGCATACTATGGCGAGATACTTGCAGCTCTTGTACTCGGGAAGGATATACTCAAGCTCGGAAACCTTGTCGAGACCGGCGAAAGTCTTAACTTCCGTGAGGTTGGTGAGGTCGTTGCCCATCATGATACTTATCTCGTTGTTGGCGGATCCGCTCTTTCCGTTGTCGTTCTCAGCCTGGTTCTCGCCCGGGATATATATCTTCACCTTAGAGATGTTCCAGTTCTTGCCCTCCGGAGCGGTGAATATGGTCCAGAAGTCTTTCTTGAACATAGACGGTGTCTCTATCTCTCCGCAGCCCTCGTCAGTGGTGTTGCCGTCGGTGAGCGTGCCCGTCTTCAGCTCGTCATACTGAGCCTCGAACGAGTAGTCTGCCTTGTAATGGCGCAGCGTTGCCTCTTTTCCGACAAGCACGTTGGGCTGGCTCTCCGAGTCTATCAGCACGTTGACGGAGCGTTCCTTGTACATTCCGCCGTTGTCAACAGTGATTGTCAGCTTGTCGGCACCCATTATCTTATCGGCTGTCACAGGTATTGTGAACGTGCCTTCGGCGGTGTTCTCGGTGATGTCGCCCACCGTCACGTTGCCCTTCTCAGCCACGGCGCGGCAGGTGAACTTCTCGGAGCGTTCGTCGCCATTGAGGTCATACTTCACCACGATGTTACCCGTCTCCTCAGCGTTCAGTCTGAGTTCAGCGGGCGACACCTCCATAGTGAGATTGTTGTCGTCCTTTCCGAACACCTCGAATTCCCATATGCGGAGTGTTCCGCTCACATGCGGGGAGAGGCGTACGTAACGAGCCTTGTGCGGAGCGATGTAGTCTGTCTTGATTGACTCGCTCTCGCGGTCCTCCTCATCAACCACTGTAGTCCAGTGCTCGCCGTCGTCAGACAGTTCGATTGTGTAAGAACGGATCTGGTCTACTCCGCTTTCCGGACCGGCGTTGCCGTCGAATATCTTGAAGCCATAGATGCGGTAGGCACCCTCAAGGTCGAATATCACCCAGTTGTCCGCGCTCACGTTGCACCACTTGTCGCTTGTGCTGTAAGGACGCTCCACACCGTCGATGATCTTTGACGGCACCTCGGTAGAGTTGGTCGAGCCGCTGTAAGACACCACGGTCTTCTTCAGCACGACGTTATATACTTCTTTCTCCTCACCGGCTTCCATCACGTCGAGCACCTCCTTGGTTGTCGTTGATGTGCCTACGCTGTTGGTTGCCTCTACAGTCACGCTATGGCGTCCTGCCTTCAAGCCTTTCACGGTTATCTTGCTGTCGGTCAGCGCGCCCTCCACAAGCTCCAGTCCTTCCGGAAGAGTCCACTTCCATGCTGTGGGCTTGCCTGTTCCCTTTGCGGTGATTGTGGCTGTCTCGCCCACGTTGATGTAGCTCTTGGAGAGCTTGAATGTCACGGTAGGAGCCGCAGCGGCAGGATATTTCACTTGCAGGGTCTGTGCCGGCTGCTGCCTCATGTCCTTCATCACGGGCACAACGAGCACATTGACATAAGCGTCATTGGCGTTGCGCGTGAACGGAGGAATATAAAATCCCTCGCCGCGGGTCTGTCCCACGAGCTTGCGTGTGCCGTCTGCTGTCTCGGTGTAGATGTCGAAGTGGTCGAAGTCGGAGTTATAGCTGTAGTCCCAGGTCACGCGGATGTCGCCCTTCTCCTCACCGAGCACGCTCGTTGTAGAGAAGTTGCTCACTGCCACTGCGGAAGGAGCGTAGGCTGCGGGAAGCACTGCGAGCTCGCCGAGCGACAGCACATAGTCTGCCACCTCTGTCTCAGACTTCATGTTGAGGGAAATCATGTAGACTGTCTTTCCGTTGAGCTGGGACAGGTCGTATTCTGCTATTGTCCAGCCGTTCTTGTCTGTCACGGTCGGATTGGAGAGCGTCACCATCTCTCCCTTTACCTTACTCTCCGTGGCGAGCCTTACCTCCACCGAGCCGGGAGTGCTTGTCTTGTATACCAGACGGAGTGTTCCGCCGGAGGTGACAGGTATCATGGTCTTGTAGAGACGCATCAGATGGTCGCCTGCCGTGAGCTTGCCCTTTATCTTCAGAGAACTTCCGAAGTTGTAGGCATCGTCCCAGTCGATCGTCACGTCCAGACCTTCCTTGTTCTCAATCCAGTAACGCCATGTCGGCATGATGCTCTGCACGCCGCTGTGATACCAGTCCTGAGTGTTCTGTTTCTCACCCTCCACAAAGCGGTGCTTGCCAAGACCGACACAGAAGGATGTCTCAAACGGCATGGAACTGATGACAGAACGCTCCAGCATACGTCCGGAAAGACCGGGCCAGCCGAAATCGTCGACATAGGTAGGGTCGCCATACTGGTTCACCCACATGTCTCTTTCCTTATAGAAAGTACGTCTTTGTGCCGAATAGGCATTCTCTCCGCATTCGTCCTTTGTACCGAGAAGGGTCTTTACGTTGTCCTTCCATATGCGCTCCTCAGGACAGAACAGGGCGAGGGAACCGCCGTGACCGTCGACAGGCATAGCCCAGTCGAGAGCGTCGGTATAACCCATATGTCCGCTGTTTACCACCTGCACACCGCCGTATATCTTTGAGAATGTCTCGGCTTCGGTGCATCCGAGGATGCTGGCATAGTTGCGGTAGTCGTCGGGCGAGCCGTACTCGAGGAACTGCGATGTGTTCTTGTGCGACTTCAGTATTGCCTCGTTTGGGGTTCTGGCAGCGTTGTACCACTGTATCTCCATCTGAGTGTCACCGTTCGCGTCGGCTATACCGTTGAACTCCTTGATGAAGTCCACCCACTCTGATGTGCTTCCGCCGCCTGACTCCTCATTGATGAACCAGCCGTCGAAACCCATGTATTTGGCTATCTCATAGAGCTTGATGGCGTATATGTACTTGCCGTTCTCCTTCGTGAGCATCTGTCTCACCCACTCCTGTCTGCCTCCGAAAGCCGACGGAGGGAAGAATACCTGACCCAAGGACTTCACTCCGCTCTGGTGCGCGGCGTCCGTAGAGCCTGCGGGAGGAGGAATGATGATGCCCTCACTTGCCGAGCCTGCCCAGTAGACAAGCTTGTCCATGTACTGCCAGTAAGTGGGCTGGTAGCCGAGGAAGTTGTTCGCTCCCTGCGACGGACACATCGAACAGGTGGGGAAAAGAATCGTTGCGTTGCAGATCTGTCCCTCATAGAACTGGTGCTTGTTTGCCTTCATGAGCTCCGGTTCTTTGAATCTCTTCGCCATAGGAACCTTTGATCGGTTGAACTTCGCGTCCGGATCGGTCTCCGGCGACCAGTTCCTGATGTCCTCGGGATGCCAGCATCCGCCGTAAGGCTGCTGTGCATTGGCACCCGTTGCCGCCATAAGCGACAGGAAAGTCATTACAAGTAGTTTTTTGATCTTCATAAAAATAAAAGATTAGTTATAAGTTATTATGTTGTTAAAATGTTGGTCTTTATTCCCGGTCTTTAGCACTACGATATGCGGAATGGGCTTTTCCGCCTTTTATTAACCTAAACAACGCCATATGGGAAAACACTTACCCCCATATGATATTTTTTTGAAAAGAATGCAAATTCATGCGTAAAACACCTTAAAAAGACTGTCCGGACAGCAGAAAAACGGTTTTACGCACACGCAACGGCGGTGTGAGGAAACGAAAAAGGGGACCGCGCACCGCCAAGGCGAACAGTCCCCAATGAATTGACTAAAAATGACAGGTTCTTTAACAACGCCTGCTAACGTTGTTTATCTTTGCCGTATCATGACTCCGTAAACAAACGGGGCACACGGCAATCGTATTTCCTCACACCACAGGCAGGACGCCCCTGACACGGTCGTCGAACGCTGACAGGGCGGCTGTGGCACCGCTGCCCATGGCGATGACTATCTGCTTGAACGGCACGTCAGCCACATCACCGGCTGCATACACACCCGGAACAGATGTCCTGCCGGCTCCGTCGGTGACTATCTCGCCGCGTCTGTTCACCTCCACGCTGTCCTTGAACGGTCCGGAGGCGGGCACAAGTCCTATCTGGACAAACACACCGTCGAGACGGATGGTCGATTCCTCACCGGTGGTGAGGTCGCGCACGTCGATGGCTGTGACTTTATTGCCGTCGCCCACCACACGTACTGTCTGTCGCGACGTAAGTATCTCTACATTGGAGAGGCTGCGCGCCTTCTCCTGAAGCACGGTGTCGGCACGCAGCTCGGACGCAAACTCGAGCACGGTGACACGGCTGCATATGCCGGCAAGGTCGATGGCGGCTTCTATTCCGGAGTTTCCGCCGCCGATGACGGCTACATGGCGGTCCTTATAGAACGGTCCGTCGCAATGAGGACAGAAGGCTACGCCATGACCGATGTGCTCCGCCTCGCCCTCGACACCGAGCCTGCGCCACGACGCTCCGGTGGCTATTATCACGGCGGGAGCGACAAACGACTCGCCACCCTTTGCCTCCACTACCTTCAGCGGACCTGAGAAGTCGGTGCCTTCTACGCTCCGGTTGGCATAGACATCTACCGGATAGGCTCCGAGATGCTCGCCAAGGGCTGCCGCAAGTGACGCTCCCGTGGTGGAGGGAACGGAGATAAGATTCTCTATACCCACCGTGTCGTTGACCTGACCTCCTATCCGTCCGGCGACCAAAGCCACGCTGAGACCCTTGCGGGCGGAGTAGATGGCTGCGGAAGCTCCTGCCGGACCGCCGCCCACAACAACGACGTCGTAACGGTGTTCCACCGGTTCGGCGGCTTCGACAGCCGAAGAACCGTACTTGGACTCAAGCTCGTCGAGCAGCACACCGAGGTCTCCACGACCTACATGGAGCAACTGTCCGTCGGCATAAACAGCCGGAACGCCTTGTATGCCGAGCGATGACACCTCGTCCTGCCACAGTGCGCCGTCCACAATCTCGTGCTCCACATCACCTCCGAGAAGCGTTATGACATTGAGAGCCTGCACCACATCGGGACAGTTTGTGCACGAGAGCGACATGTATGTGCGCAGTCTTACAGGTCCGTCCAATGCTTTTACGCGGGCGGCAATGGCTGCGTCGGGCAGGTTCTTGCCTTTTCCGTCCGCATTGAGAATGGCAAGCAGCAGCGACGTAAACTCATGTCCGCCGGGTATGCCGCGGAAGGTGATGCCGGTGTCGGCACCGTCTTTTACGATTGAAAACTCCAGTCTGCCTCCGTCCTCCGGCACTTTCTCCAGCTCAAGCATAGGAGAGGTCGAGCAGAAGTCGGCGAGAAACGAGCTCAGCTCATCCGCTTTCTCATGTCCGGACGACACCGTCGCGCGCAACACATAGTGCGACTTAAGTCCGGAAAACAGACTCTTCACCTGTTCAAGAATATCTTTGTCAAGCATTTTTTCATCCTTTCTATATACAGATGACGTTTTTGTCGGCAAGCCGTCAACGCTTTTCAGTGTCGTCATGCACATTTGGGCGTTCAACAGAAAAATGCGTCCTGACGGTCGTCAGCTTCAGAAACACATCGGGTTGACAGCCGACCTGCCATCTACATTATTATATTTATACGTTATATATATTGCCGGACACACAGTTATCGTGCCTGTGCCATGTCACAGAACCGTAACAGCCGGTGTGCCCGAAACCGCAGACTGCCGTACGTAAGGACATTGCGCCTCGCACCATATAGCCTCATCCGCATCGGCATAAGGCATATCCTATGCATAGGAAAATCCTCATCCGTCCGGTAAAAGGGCTTTTACAAATGGGAGCCTGAAGAGCCTTACGGCTCCAAAGGCTCCCATCGCTATGGCTTGAACACGCATAAGTGACCTCCACCGGCAGGGAGGCACGGCTGCACTCAATCAGAGTTTGCCCACGAGGTCGATGCTCGGCTTGAGCGTCTCTCCGCCTGCTTTCCACTTGGCAGGGCACACCTCGCCTGCGTGAGTGGCTACAAACTGGGCAGCCTCAACCTTGCGCAGCAACTCGTCAGCGTTTCTGCCAATGCTGTTATCCTGTATCTCTGCTACCTTAACGAGTCCTTCCGGATTTACAAGGAACGTTCCGCGGTAAGCCACGCCCTCATCTTCCTTCATCACACCAAAGCCGCGGCTGAGCACGCCTGTGGGGTCGGCAAGCATCGTGTACTTTATTTTCTTGATGCTGTCGGAGGCGTCATGCCATGCCTTGTGCACGAAGTGGCTGTCTGTGCTTACCGAGAACACCTCTACGCCAAGCTCTTTCAGACGGTCGTATTTCTCTGCCAGGTCAACCAGCTCAGTCGGGCACACGAAAGTGAAGTCGGCTGGATAGAAGAAGAAAAGAGCCCACTTGCCTTTCAGGTCTTCACTGCTTACTGTCTTGAACTCTCCGTTCTGGAATGCCTGCACCTTGAACTCAGGCATCTGTGCGTTGATTATTGATTCCATATCGTATATGTTTTACTTGTTAATTATTATATTTATTTATTATCACTATGTCTTCTTTTTGACACTGCAAAGATAGTATCATGACTCATGAAAGACAAACAGAATGTGTCTATCACACGATAGACAATATCAATATGTTATATATATATCATTGTGAATCAATGTATTAAATACAGATACAGACAGTATTCAAAATTCTCTAAGTTCCTCTGATGACATCGCGGTGTAATGACGGCAGACGTGTTTCCTTCAACAGAATACCCAAATGGCACACAACAGACCTGCAAATGAAAGCGAACGGATGTATGCGGCATGCCGGAACATGAATCGTGCGAAGTGGCATCATCATGGCGAAAAATGATTTTATGAAAATGAAAAAGGCGGTATGAGGCTCGATTGTCAGGCAGAATGAGTAAGTTTGCAGTAAAAACAAAACACAGCAACTACAAATATGACACTTCAACAGATGGAATACATTGTGGCAGTCTACCGTCTGCGACACTTCGCCAAGGCTGCCGAGCACTGCGGAGTAACACAACCTACACTCAGCTCAATGATACAGAAGCTTGAAGACGAACTGGGTCTGAGAATCTTCGACCGCAGCTCGCAGCCCGTATCGCCCACTCCGGCAGGCCGCCTCGTGGTGGAACAGGCATGGCGGGTACTGGTAAGAGCCAACAAGATAAAAGACATTGTGGCAGAGGCGAAAAGGTCTACAAGAGGTCAGTTCAGGCTTGGCATACTGCCGACAATAGCTCCTTATCTTCTCCCGAGATTCTTTCCGAGACTGCTCGCCGAGCATCCCGAGACCGACGTACGTATATCTGAGATGAAGACCGAAGCCGTAAAGGCGGCTCTGGCACGCGGTGAACTGGACGCAGCAATAGTAGCCGACATCGACGGACTGGACCATTTCGACATGACGGAACTTTATTTTGAGCAGTTCGTGGCGTATGTTTCGGCAAACGACGTGCTCGCATCCACAAGCCCGGTGCGCTCGTCCGACCTTACAGACAGCTTTCTCTGGCTCCTTGACGAGGGACATTGCTTCCGCGACCAGATAGTGAGATTCTGCGGAATAAAGGACGGACAGACCTCAAAGAATGTCTATTCGCTCGGCAGCATAGAGACCTTCATGCGCATGGTGGAGGGCGGACGGGGAATCACATTCATACCTGAGCTCGCACTGTATCAGCTTTCCGACAGCCAGCGCGCCCTCGTCCACCCGTTCGCAATACCCATACCGACACGCAGGATAGTGCTTCTCACCACCCGCACCTTCGTGCGCCACTCCATGAAAAAGCTCATAACAGACTGCGTAAGGGCTTCCGTTCCGCAACAAATGCTTAAAATGAACAACACCGAACAGCGCGTGTGACCGCGCCAAACGGTAGAAGATGCAATTAAACAAGGTAGAGTCTGCCTCGTCAAACAGCAAAAACTACCACGCAAAACAGCAAAAGCGACTGTGCCAAACGGCATGAGCCGTCACACCATAACAGCCATTCCGCAATACGGAAGAGAGCACGATGCAATACAGAAACTCATGTCAGGCATGTCCGTTCATACCGGACGCCTGCATGAGAATACAAAAAAATGAGGGACAAACTTTCAAAACAAGCTCGTCCCTCCCGAATTAATAACACTAAAAAAACCGTACTATTACAATTACTTCATTATTGTTGATGATGTTGAAGCCGTTGTTCTGAAATTGTCAGGCTGCTGTCTGTTGCCGCTGCCGTCATTGGTATCGGCGACATCCCACCATAGTCTGGTCCCCTGAGTGTTTGCTGCCTTGAGCCCGTCATGCTCATTGAAATACTTGTTAGAGCTCTCGCTGTTAGGATAAAGCAGACGTTTTATCATCTTACCATCGGGCACATCGCCTCCCGACAGGTTGGTGAGCTGGTTTGCCAGAGCAGGATAGTCGGTGCGGCGGAAATCAGCCCAGCCCTCATTACCGTTGGGGAAGACAGCCATCCACTTCTGGGTGATGATGGCTTCGAGAATCATCTCCCTGTCACCGCTGCTGAAAGTGCCGTCGTTAAGAGCCTTCAGACCGCTGATGTACGACTGCGCCGCCTCCTTGCCTATCTCATAATAGTCCATCGAAGCCTGCACTCCCGCGCGGAAATATCCCTCGGCGTCCATTGTCAGATCCTGTCCTTTCCATCCGCGCAGAGCAGCCTCAGCCTTGAGGAAGAGCGACTCCGAATAGCCCAGCCATACGGTGGGACGCGCGTAGTTGAACCAGAAATCCTTGTTAAGAGTCTTTGAAGCAGGCTTCGGCTGTGTGCGAGTGATGCTGTAATTGAGTATGCCCATGTCGATAAGAGGAGCCAGCGCGCCACGCTTGCAGCCCGCGAAGTCCTCACGAAGGCTTTCCTCTCCGGCGGCGATTGACGTGGAAGTCATCTTCGCGCGATACCAGCACACGAGACATCTCGGGTCGATTGTCTTCTCCTCAAAGCCGTTACGTCCCTTCTTTATCTTATATGTGCCGCCTCCGGTACTTAGGTTACGGTACATCTGTTCGAGGTCCCATGACATCACACTCTCGCCTCCGTATGCCACAGAACACATCGCGAGGACATTCTCATCGCCTCCCGAGTCGTTGCCGCCCATTTCCGTCGGAGCATATCTCGGCACCGTCTGCATGTTGTCCGCGTTGCTCCGCATGAGTCCGTACTTGTTGTTCAGCGCGTTCTCAGCCTCCTGCCGCGCCCTTTCGGGAGCCACGTTCGATATGCGGAGAGCCATGCGCAGACGCAGCGTATTGGCAAAACGGAGCCACTTGTCCACATCACCGAAGTAGCAGATGTCGTCGCGGTCTATCCTGTACTGCGACGCGTCGTCCGGCTTAATGCTGTCAACAGCCTGCTCGAGCATTCTGAACATGGCGTCGTAGACCTCCTCCTGAGAGTCGTACTTCACGTTGTTTGTCTCCGGGATGCGTGCCTGCGCATATTCGCGGAAAGGCATCGCGCCGTATGTGTCGGTATTTGCCAGGGCGAGGAACACATAATATATACGTGTGATATAGAACATGTTCTTATATCGTCCCGGGTTGTCGTTGAACCGGTAAGCCCTCAACAGCGTGCGGTATTCGGAGCTTCTCTCGTTGTAGAAGTGCGCCCACCTCTGTCCCGACCATCCGTCGCCGTAGCTGTAGTCTGGCGTCTTCATGGAGTGCTTCGGCTGGTTGTTAGCCACATAACCGGCATAAATGTCATGGCTGAGGTTGGTTGTTATCTGGTAATCATTGTAATATCCCTCATAAAGGAAGTTACGGAATGTAGCCGGAGCATCAGCCAACGCGGTCTTGAGTGCGGCGGAGTCTTCCTTGCTCACGGTGAAGTTGATGTTCACATCGGCATATTTCGTGTTGTCCTCACCGGTATTATCCTTATCCCCTCCAGCACCTGTGTTGTCCTCTATTTCGTAAGGATTATGGCTCATTTCGTCGAGATCATAGCACGAGCATACCGTGCATGCCACGGCAAATGCCAGAAATCCGTTGAATATAGTATTGCGTTTCATTGTTGTTTTGAGTTTTAAGAATTGCTTTTTGCTTCTTTATTATGCATTGGTAAAGTGTATCGCCACAGACTAATGTCCTTCTCCGCCGTCAGAATCCGAGGTTTACGGAGAAGCCGAACGTGCGGGTGTAAGGCACAGCCATATAGTCGAGAGCCTGTGAGAACATTGTCGTGTCATATCCGCCGTCGGGGTTTCCCGGTGTGTGTTTCATAAGGAAGCACAGGTTGCGTGCCACGAACGACATCCTGAGCGACGTGAGCGGGGTGCGTCTGAGCACCGACTGCGGGAACGCATAGCCAACGGACAGCTCCTTGAGTTTTATGTACGACGCATCGTGTACGAACGCCTCGGCATATCCTCTCTGCGATTTGTACAGTCCGATGGTGGAATAATAAGACTGCGCACTTACCGGAATGTCGTTCGGCGTGCCGTCTTCCTTCACTCCGGGAACCACGAGCCAGTAGTCCCTGACACCGTTCACCTCCTTGAACTCGCCACGGTAAGCAGTGCGCTCCGACGTTCCCACAGCTGTAGCCATACCTTCCGACACCGACACCACATCACCTCCGAACTTCATGTCGAACATAGCCGTGATGCTGAAGCCCTTGTATGTGAGTGTGGGAGTGACAGACATGAGCAGGTCGGGCTGTATGTTTCCGATGGGATGGTCGAGCAGCCAGCGTTCCAGATTGCCGTTTCCGCTCTCCGGCTGCGGCAGACCGTCCTCTCCGACAACGATGTTTCCTTTTGCGTCACGCTTCATGAGGTTGTTGGCGTAGATGTCTCCGAGCTTTCCTCCAGCCACGGCTCCCACCTTTACAGGCATGTTCGGGTCGCCGTTGAAATAAACTCTGTTCACCCCGTCGGCAAGCTCTTTCACTGTAGAACGGTTGTGCGCGATGTTCATTGTCAGGTCGAACGTAAGGTCTTTCGTCTTCACCGGTGTGCCGTAAAGCATGAACTCCACGCCCGAGTTGGTTATCTTGCCCGCATTCACCCACTGCTGTGTCCACGGCGCGGAGGCGTCCACGAGCATCGCCTGGTTCTTCGTGCTGTTATAATAATATGTGAAGTCGAAGCCGAGACGGTTGTCCAGGAACTTCATGTCGAGTCCCGCCTCATACGAAGTCTTTATCTCCGGCTTGAGGTTACGGTTCATCATGATTGTGTTGACAACCGGTTTGCGTGTGCCCATGTCAAACTTGAACTTGCGCGTGTTGTACAGGCTGTATGGCGAGGGGTCCTTGCCCACCTGTGCGGCAGACAGGCGCAGCTTTGTGAACGTGACCCATTTGGGCAGCGGTTTGCCTATGGAGCGCATGAAGTCGGAGAACACATAGCTCACGCTTGCCGACGGATAGAAGAACGAGTTGTTCTTCGCCGGCAGTGTGGACGACCAGTCGTTGCGCGCCGTGAGGTCAAGAGAGAGATACTCGTCGTATGCTATCTGCGCCGAGCCGAACACGGAATACATCGCGCGTTTGTGTCCGTCGTTGTCGCCGGAGACCAGGCGGTAGCCTGTGTTGAATATCCAGTTGTCCTTGTCGAGCATGTTCTCCACGCCCACGTTGAGCATTTCGTAGTTCAGATACATTATATTCGAACCCACGGTATAGCCGAGACGCAGTTTAGGAGTAAGAGGGGCGTCTCCCATGAAAAGAAACTGTATGTTGTGCTCGAAGTGGTTCTCCTCGCCCCGCTGCATGTTGTCGTTGGTCAGCATGTCCTGCCAGCTCTGCTCGGGAGTGCTTATCGCCTGGTCGCCCAGACCGAGATCGCTTGTCTGTATGCGCGTGCGGTAATAGTCGAAAGAATATTTGGCGTTGAACTTCAGCCAGTCTGTCAGATTGAGGTTTGCCGAATAATATCCGAACACTCTCCATCTCTCGTCAGAGTTACGGAACCGGTGACGGACGTAATACGGGTTGGAATACTGCTGGTCTGGACCGAACCAGTTCTGGTGAAGACGCTCTGCGGAGGTGTAGTTTGAGGCAAGATCGCCCAGCCTTACGTTGCCCGGAATGAGCAGAAGCTGCGCCACCTCACCGTTAAGACCGGTGTAAGGGCGGTTCTCCGCCTTCATGTGTGAGAGCGATATCTTGCCGTCGAGCGACAGCCGGTCGTTTATCACCGCTCCGGCATTGAGGTCGGTTGTCAGCTTGTCGAGGGTCTCGTCCTTGAACAGACCGTTGTTTCCGTTGAAGCCTACAGACACGCGGAAGTGCGACTTCTCGGTGGTGTTGCCGAGCGCGACGGTGTGAAACTGCGAGAAACCTGTCTTGAAATAGTCCTTCAGTTTGTCTCCATAATATTTATAAGGTATCTTTTCGCCGAGCCACGACGGTTCGAGATGGCCGTCAAGAGCCGGACCGAAGGAAAGCTCGCCGGTAAGTGCCGTAGGGTTGTTTTCGTCATCATAGATGTATACAGTCTTCCCGTTAGAGCCCTGACCGTACTTTTTCTGCATCTTGATGGTCTCAGCCGCCTCACTCCAAGTGAAGTTGCCGCTGTATGATATGCCGAAGCCCTGCTTGTGGGAGCCCTTCTTCGTAGTGACGAGAATCACTCCGTTGCCCGCCCGCGAGCCGTAGAGAGCCGCCGCGTTAGGACCTTTGAGCACAGACACAGACTCTATGTCCTCGGGGTTGATGTCGAACGATGTGCCTCCGCGGTCGTATCCTCCGTATGCCGAGGCGTCTGATGTCTGGTCGTCGGTGAACGGCACTCCGTCGACAATCCACAACGGCTGGTTGTTGTCAGTGAGCGAGGAGTTGCCTCGGATGGTTATCTTCGTAGAGCCGCCCAAGCCCGTGCTTGCCGTGTTCATCTGCAGACCTGCCACCTTACCTTCAAGCGCGCCCGTGACCGAAGGGTCTCCGGTGGTGTTGAGCGCGTCGCTCTTGATGTCCTGGACAGAATATCCCAGCATCTTCTTCTCGCGCTTTATGCCGAGCGCGGTCACCACAACCTCGTCGATGGACTGCGAGTCGAGCACCATCATGGCGTTCACCACGCTGTTCTTTCCAGCCACTATCTCCTGTGGCTTATAGCCGAGATAGGTGAACTGCGCCACCGGATTCTCAGCGTCGGTCATCACCGTGTAGTTTCCGTCCATGTCGGTCACGGCACGGTCTGTGGTGCCTTTTATCGTGACACTCGCGCCTATCAGCGGCTCGCCGTTCTCGTCGAGGATGCGTCCGGTTATCTTTCTTTTCTCCCCGCCGCGCCTTGTCTGCTGCCGGGGCAGCTGCGCCCGTTTGAGGTAAACCACCTTGTCGTCCACCTTGAACGTCACGCCCTTGTCCTTGAGCAGCTGCGCGAGCACCTTCTCGAGAGCCGCGTCCTTCACGTTGATTGCCTTCACGCGCATGTCGGAGAGGTCGTCGTCATAGAAGAACTTGAATTCCGACTGTGCCTGGATTTTCTTTATCACCACACCCAGAGTGGTGTTAGGGGTGTTCAGAGTGACCTGAGCAAACATTCCCTGCATAGGTACGGCTGCGAACATGAGTGTCATCACTCCCCGCGCCATACGCTTTCTCCACTGATTACTGTTGTCCATAAATAATTGTTCAGCTATTTTTTAGTTTTTAATTATCTTGTGGGAAGTCTTTAAATAAGACAAACTTCGGCTCGGCAGTATCAAGAACGGCAAAACTGCGTTTTCCCTTCTTGATGTTGCTCTCGCCTCGCATTGCCTTTAAATAAGGCAAGATTCGGCTCGGCAGTATCAGGAACGGTAAAACTGCGTTTTCCCTTCTTGATGTTGCTCTCGCCTCGCATTGCCTTTGGTATTAGAACAATGAATTTTGTAAAAACACTTAAACGTAATGTTGTTTTCTTTAAAAAAAATTATCCTACCGCCATTCTCCCGTCTCCGCAAGGCGCGCATAAACCGTCAGGACCGCCACAGCGGGGCTTGCTGTGACGGTCCTGGAGCGGTGCGTATGAAGTGCCGCGCGGCGCGTCTGCCACTGTGTGCCGCCGTCAGTCGGGCACGATGTATATCTTTCCGTTCTTCTTATGATAGTTCACAGGTATGGTGTTTCTCAACGATTCCAGCACACTGTCTATGCTGTTCCTGTGTATTATCTGTCCCGAATAGGTGTGGCTGTCGTCTATGGCGTCGTCCACCACCACCCTGACTCCGTAAAGTTTCTCGAGCGTTTCGGCTATATGGCGCACGTCGGCATTATAGAAAGGTATGAGACGGTTGTGCCATACGGCGTCGAGACGCACGTCGGCGTTTCTCACGGTGATGTGTCCCGAACCGTAATCCACGAACGCCTTCTGTCCGGGAAGCAGCATTACCTTGCCCGAGGAGCAGTGTTCGGTCACCTCGACCGAGCCTTCCATGAGGCTCACCTCGGCTATCCTGCGGTCGCTGTTGACATTGAAGTCGAACACTGTGCCCAGAACCTTCACGTCCACCGGACCACCCGACACCACGAAAGGACGGCTCCTGTCCTTCGCCACCTCGAAGTAGCCCTCGCCTTGGAGCTCCACCCGGCGCTCAGCCTTGTCGAATTTCTTAGGGTATCTGAGCGACGAGCCGGCGTTGAGCCATACCCGTGTGCTGTCGGCAAGCGTCACCTCGCGCGGCGTGCTCGCCGATGCCTTCGCCACGACATACTCCGTCACGCCCAGCCTTTCCATTCCGCCGCCCAGCAGCCACATGCCCGCACCCATCATGACGAGAACAACCGCCGCGGCGGCATAGCGCATAAGGCGCGCCATGACCACCCTGCGCGAACGGGCACGGTCTATCCGCGCGTGCACGCCGGAGAGTGCCTTCTCCACCTCCCTGCCCGACATGGAGAGCCCGCTCAGCCTCCGGTGCATCTCCTCAAGCCTGAACAGCTCGGCTGCATTTTCCTCAGAAGCACTGATCCAGTCCCTCACTTCCTCAAGCTCCTGGTCGGAACAGCACCCTGTCAGAAACCTCATTATCACATTCTCGTCCGGTCTTTTCATTATGATATATTCTTCTTAAATGTTCAGTAAAATATAAAGTCTCTCACTTTTATAACAACTCTATTCATAAAACCACCTAATGAAAAAGTGAAAAAATATTACCGCCGCCGTAAGACACTCTCCCAGACGCTCTCTCAGAAAGCGCAGCGCGCGGTACATGTGTGCCTCCACCGTGCGCACGGACAGCTGCAGTTCCTCGGCTATGTCGCTGTTGTGCATGCCGTTGAGATAGCTCATCCGGAACACCTGCCGGCACTTTTCGGGCAGCATATTGATGGTGTCCTCTATCTTGCGGCGCAGTTCGGCATTCTCCATCCGGTGCAGCGGGTCGTCGTTAATGCCGCTGTAATACTCCATACGCATGTTGTTTATGTCCTCTATCGCGGAGAGACGCCCGGCATCCACGTTGCGGCGTTTCAACACATTAATCGACCTTGTGTACACGGCACGGTAGAGAAACCCTTCGATATTGTCTTCGAGGTCTATCTCGTCCATCCGTCTCCACAGTCCGGCGAACACTTCCTCCACCACGTCGTCGGCATCGCTTTCGTCGGAAAGCAGACTGAGCGCGTAGAAATAGAGTCTGGAGTAAGTGCGGCGAAAAATGCTGTCAAACACTATGCTTTTGTTTTCACGCATGTCCACATCTCATTTTTATAATGCAAGAATTCTGCAAATATATAAAAAAATGTATGACACCGCCAAAATGCCGGCATCTTTTTTTCCAGCCTCCGGCACTCTTCTCCAATTGCATATTTATGCGTCGCGGTGCATAAATATGCATCGCAACACGCTCATTTTGCGCGTATTTGCGGGCGGAGGCGTCTCTGCCGCCGTATACGCGAGTCTCACGCAGATGACGCCAACCGCCTTATTGTCAGTCCATTACGCCACACAAGCAGTCCTCACACGCCTCTCTTGCCTTACGGAAGAGCCCGTTTGGTGTCGCCGGAAAGGCTTTTCCGCACCGTCGCCGAGCCTCTTCCGTCATGCCGCGGAGGCTCTTCCGCAGCCCCGAAAGCATACGGAACGGACTTTTCCGCATGCCGCACGCTCTGCCGGACACCTTCCCGGAGGTCATGAAAGAGCGGAAAATGGGCTTCCGGCGTTCTGTTTCGCGATTTTATTTTGTCAAAAACGAGTCAAGCGGAAAGCGTATTTTTATGCGTTTCCACCGCTCGCCGCGCATTTGCGGCGATGTGTCCGCGCCTGCCGTTCCGTCGCTCCCGACAAACGTCCGCCTTGCGGCATGAGTGCGGAAGGGCGGTGCGCAGCCAAGGAGACGGTACTGTCAAGGAAAGCGTTTGCCTGATGAAATCTTAAAACATGCCCATGGCAGTTCAGCGGAACCATGTACGCAGCGACACCACCGTGACATGCAAATATACTAAAAAAACGCCTCTCAGAAAGCATTCCGCCACATGCTTGTGCGGAAAAACAGTAATGACGGCAGGAAAAAGACACTCATCCGACATATTTATGACACAATATCGTTTTACTCATACATTCATCTTAATTAACTACCAAATAACAACATTTACATAATCTATGACAAAAAACACATACATTTTCTTTGTTTTTAACTTTGATTTGTTTATCTTTGCTACCGATTCAGTTAGCCCGTAATGGGCTGGTGGGTTAATTTTGTCAGAAAAAAAGGACGTTTACGAACGCTGTCTTCTGCGTACAAACTTCGCAAACTTGCACGACAATCAGGAAGAGGCGGCAACGGAACGTCCACGACGGGTGTATTTTCACTCAATAGACACGGGCGTGAGCCCGTGTCATGCGAGAGTAAATATATCACGACGTGGGCTAACTGCGTTGCTTATCCCTGATTAAGGCATTGCGAAGGCCGGTACGCAGGATAAGCGAGGAGTAGATTTTCCCACGTCTTTTTTGTTCCAGGCAATCTCTCTATCTCAAACTCTGATAACTTAACGTATGCTGTCATGTACGGCAAAGGACAAACAAAAGCCTAACTACAACAAAACATCTGAGATATGACACTGACTGACTACCATGCCACAAAAGACATCATCGACTGCGGTGACGAGCAATCCATGAGACTGCTTTTCACTACACTGAATCCTCGTCTTTGCAAATTCGCCGAAAAATTCGTGAAAGACGAAGATCTCGCAAAAGACCTTGTGCAGGACTGCTTCATGCAGATCTACGAGAAACGCGAGTCTCTTGACGGCATATCACTACATGCCATGCTGTTCACCATGGTGAGAAACCAGTGTCTGAACCACCTCAAGCACAAGACAGTGATAAAGAAATTCAAGCTCGACCTTATCAGGCTGCATAATGAAGAAAGGCTGTACAACATCAACTTCGGATGCAAAGAGGAAGTGGGACTCATCTCAGAGGAAGTGATAAACAGCATACAGACCGCCATAGACAGCCTTCCGGCGACAACCAGAATGGTTTACAGGATGTCGAGAGAAGAGAGACTTAAAAACAGGGAAATACAGGAAAAGACAGGCATGTCGGCATATCAGGTGATAAAACACATAAAAATCGCCAAGTCTGCAATAATAGAACAGCTCGCCGAACTATAAGCGTGCGGGGGCTGGAAAAGGGGTTTATGGTGTACAACAATGTTAAATTTAGATAAAAACCATGAAAAAACGGCTGAAAATAACAAGAACAGCCTCGCTATGTTGTTATACATATAAAACTGAAAATGCAGCACGACCATCATATGAAAAAACTGGCTATACTCTACTTCGAGGGCAAGGCGACCGACGAGGAGGAGCTGAGACTGCTTGAATTCATAAAAATTCATAAAAGAATCGGCACGCAACAAAGCGGAGTTCGCGGAATGGGAGGAGGAATGGACACATTCGCACACGCCCGACGCGCGGACCGAGGCTGCATGGGAGGAGCTGAAAGAAAAGATGAGAAGGAAGCGCGAAGAGCAGGACAGGACAGAAGGATAACGGCAGACAGGATGCCATGAAAGAACAGGGCGCAGCGCGATGCAGGGTTTTTCATAACCTGAATGCATGCCGCCCGCACACAGACACACCACACACAGATTTCCGACATACCCGCATTCACGGGCAGACTGCACAGCTGCGTCATGCCGCACCGGCGCACGGGAGGTGACGGCGGACAAAAAACACCCGGACAGACATGGCACTATGGCTTGCCGATGTCCGCCCGGGAGCTATACGTGGCGTATGCCGGGATCTACTTGCCGGCGTAACGCATCTTTACAAGAACAGGATAATGGTCGGACGGCGTGCGGCGGTCGTACTTGCCGAAGCTTATCTCTCCGGGAGCGTCCTTGCCCTTGAGAGACTGTCCCTCGGAGCCTGCTTTCGGAGTCCAGTAGGCGTTTGTAAGCACGCCATAGCGGTCCACGTCGAACGACGGAGACACAAACACGTGGTCGATGCGGCTGTCCGACTTCAGGTCGGAGTCGAATGAGTTGAACGTTCCGTTCTCTGCGAAGCGCAGACGGCAGCACTCATAAGAGTCCTTAAGGATTCCCGACTTGGTGAAGATGGCGTATATCTCGTCATTCTGGTCTACATTGAAGTCGCCCGTAAGAATCACGGGAGCTCCCTTGGCTATCTCCTTTATCTTCCTTACCACAAGCTTCGCGCCCTCGCGGCGTGCCGTCACGCCCACGTGGTCCATGTGAAGATTGAAGTAATAGAACTTGAACTTCGTGTCCTTCTGCCTGAACTCGCCCCATGTGCATATGCGTATGCATGCGGCGTCCCATCCGAGCTTTGGCGTGTCGGGCGTCTCGTTGAGCCAGAAATTGCCCTTGCGCAGGAGCTTTATGCGGTCTTTCTTGTAGAAGATGGCGGAGTATTCGCCAGCCTGCTTGCCGTCGTCGCGACCCACACCTATATAGTCGTAGCCGTCGAGCGCGGCGGTGAGGTCGCCCAACTGGGCGTGAAGCACTTCCTGGGTTCCGAATATGTCGGGATCCTCAAAATTGATCTGGTCGCATATCACCTTACATCTCACGTTCCATACATTGCCCGCAGCGTCGTCACCGCTGTTGTGGTTGCGGATGTTGTAAGTGCCTACGAAGAGCGACTGGGCACACGCCAGTGAGGCGACTGCCATCAGCACGAGAAGAAAATAACTACGTTTCATAGTCTGATTATCATTTGTTTGTTTATAAAAAGATGTTGTCTTACTTTTCAGAACCCGTCATCTCATTGGTGAACGAATAAGGGAAGTCAGCCTCCTGAGTGCCTCTGCTGCGGTTGGGTTCAGCCGACATGGCACACACGATGCTGCCGCCTTTCATGATGTCAGCGTGCGTGAGATAGTTCTTTGTGTATGTCTTGCCGTTGAGGGTCATGCTGTCTATGTATCTGTTTGAGCGGCTATTGCCCTCGGCTTTTATGGTCATGGTGTTGCCGTTCTCGAGGTGCAGCGTCACCTTATTGAAGTAAGGAGTGCCGAGCACATACTGGTTGGAGCCGGGACACACGGGATAGAAGCCCATGGCTGAGAACACATACCACGCCGATGTCTGCCCGTTGTCCTCGTCGCCGCAATATCCGTCGGGGTTGGCATTGTAGAGTTTGTCCATCACCTCACGTATCCAGTACTGCGTCTTCCATGGTTGTCCCGAGTAGGCATAGAGATAAATCATGTGCTGGATGGGCTGGTTGCCGTGGGCATACTGCCCCATGTTCATCACCTGCATCTCACGCATCTCGTGTATTATGCCCCTGCTGCTCACGTCAGGATAGACCACGAACACCGAGTCGAGCATGCTGTTGAACTTCTGTTTGCCTCCCATCAGACCGATAAGTCCCTGCGGATCGTGGAACACACACCAACTCCAGTGCCAGCTGTCGCCCTCTGTGAAGGAGCGGCTCCATGCCGTCGGGTCGAACGGAGACTCGAAGCTGCCGTCGGCTTTCCTGCCGCGCATGAGACTGGTGGAGCTGTCGAACACGTTCTTATAGTTCATCGCGTTGGTGCGGTATTGCTTCAGTTCCTTGTCAGACTTTCCCAGAGCCTTGCCAAAACGGTATATGCACCAGTCGTCGTAGGCATATTCGAGTGTGCGTGCGACGCTCTGGCTGTGCTTGTCGCACGGCACATAGCCGAGGCTGTTGTACTCCTCGAATCCGAGACGGCCCGTAGACGACACCTTGGGATGGACGGCGTTGGCTCCGTGCTTCACCGCTTCCCAAAGCGTCTCGGCATCATATCCGCGCAAGCCTTTGAGATAAGCGTCTGCCACTACGGACGCCGAGTTGTTGCCTACCATGCAGCCCCGGTGTCCCGGACTCGCCCACTCGGGCAGGAATCCGCTCTCCTTATAGGCGTTGACGAGTCCTTCCTGCATCTTCTCGTTCATCGAGGGATACATCAGGTTGAGGAAGGGGAAGAGGCTGCGGAAGGTGTCCCAGAAGCCGGTGTCGGTGAACATGTAGCCCGGCAGCACCTTTCCGTTGTAAGGACTGTAGTGCATCACACGTCCGTCGGCGTCGGTCTCGTAGAAGCTGCGCGGGAAAAGGAGCGAGCGGTAAAGGCACGAATAGAACGTGCGGAGGTTGTCGGTGTTGTCGTCGGAGACCTCCACACGACCCAGAACCTCGTTCCACCGTGCCCTGCCCCGTGCCGACACCTCGTCGATGCCGTCGTCTCCGAGTTCCTTCAGATTGAGCAACGCCTGCTCCGGACTTATGAACGACGACGCCACACGCACGTTGACCTGCTCTCCGCGCTTCGTGCTGAAGCCCACGATGGCACCCGAATGATTGCTCGTGGAGCTGAGCGAGGAGGCGTCTATGTTGCCGTCGGTGACGGCGGCGGTATACTTGAACGGTCTGTCAAAGACAAGCACGAAGTAGTTCTTGAAGTTTTCGGGCACACCGCCGCTGTTCTTCGTGGTGTAGCCCACAATCATGTTCTTGGACGGAATAATCTCCGCGTGCGAGCCTTTGTCGAACGCATCGAGCACGATGTATGCCTTGTCGGTCTGCGGGAATGTGAATCGCATCGCCACAGCGCGCTCCGTCGGGGCAAGCTCGGCGGTGACGTCGTGGTCGGCAAGATACACTTTATAATAATAAGGACGCGCCACCTCTGCCTTATGAGAGAACCATGAGGCGCGCTTCTCCTCGTCGAACACAGCCTCACCCGTGACAGGCATGACCGAGAACTGCCCGTAGTCGTTTATCCACGGACTGGGCTGGTGGGTCTGCTTGAAGCCCCTTATCTTGTCCGCCCAGTACACATAAGTCCATCCGTTGCCCATCTTTCCGGTCTGCGGAACCCAGAAATTCATGCCCCACGGCATGGCGATGGCAGGATAGGTGTTGCCTGTGGACAGCTCGAACTTGGACGCCGTGCCCACAAGCGTACTCACATAGTCAACCTCGTCTGCGGCTCTTGTCTGCACCAAAGTACAAAGGCACAGTGCCGATAATAATAAAGCTCTTTTCATTTGTCTTCCGGTTTTATGTTATCTGTTCTGTTTTCAGCAATCGGATAAGGATTTTTCATACATAAATCTTGCGCCCGGCGGAACTCATGCCGCCCTTCCTGACGCGGTGATATGGATGATGCAAACGGGCGGAGAGTAAGTTTACTTATACTCACCCGAGTGCGGCTTAGCTGCAACAAAGGTAATGCAAGGCGAGAGCAACAGCAAGACGGGAAGACAAAGTCTTACCAGGCTTGATACTGCCGAGCCGATGCTTAGCTTTTACAAAGGTAATGAAAAAAATCCGGTTCTACCCAATAAAAACGACAAATTAAACAAGGAAAAAGAGTGATATGCACCATCGCGCGTCAGGCAACGGCTGAAAGACGTAACACGATGACGCATAACGTCATCGCAACCCACAACAAAGGATGTGCCGTGAAAGGGAATGCATAAATATGCAGAACAAGACATCGCGGAATGCATAAGAATATTCCATAACGCGAAAATAAGCGGTTATTTGCGTCCGGGCAGCACTTCGGGCGCAAATACGCAACTTTTGAGCACTTTCCGCATCACATTGACACACAACGGTTTACACCATTCAGCCACATAAAACCGTTGCCGCCACACTGCGAAAGAGCCCGTATGACAATGCCGGAAAGCCCGTTTCGCCTGCCGGAAGAGTACGTACAGCATGTTGGCAGAGCCTTTTCCGCAACGCAGAAGAGCCTTTTCCGCATCCCGACGCGCCACATCCGGACATTCCATACCATGGTTACGGCAGCGGAAAAGCCCCTTCCGCATGCCCCGTCACCTGCTTCCGCACCCTCCCGTTTTCTGTTTCACGATTTTCCGTTGTCAAAAATTTATACTACGGAATTGCATAAATATGCATTCCGGGATTTAACGGAGAGACAGCGGAAGGATAAACACCCGTACACAATATCGCCCCGCCACCCACCCATATCCCATCTTTTCATAACACCACCACAACGGCGCCAGCCTGTAGAGACGCAAAATCTTGCGTCTCACGAGAAGGTAAGTACAAACCATACCTGCTATAATCAAACCGTTATAATCGCAATCCCTACTCGTGAGGCACAAGACATTGCACGCCATCCACATGACAACCATTCAACAGCCAGCGCAATCCTTGCTTGTGAGACGCAAAATTTTGCGTCTCTACTTTTTGGCAGGCAGCGGGATAAACGAAATCATATATACTGCTGGAAAAACCGGTCTGCGGCAGGAAAACCCGTAAGCGCGATGACGGAGGCAGGCATACGGCGGTGCCGCCGACACTGCGCGGCGGAGGCTCACAGGCATAACACCGTGCCGCACGGCACAAAACAAAAAGGAGCCGCGCCTCACGGCGCGCACTCCATCAACCTAACTAATAAAATATAATTACTAATCTTCCACTTCAATGGACGCATCCGGATAGTCAGACTTGAACACGTCCTCGCTCTTGGTGAGCGTCGCCTCGTAGCTGTAGCGCACGTCGCGGTCGGTTATTGTGATGTCCTTATACTCATACTTCAGGTATAATGTGGTCATCATGATGAGCTTGCGCGTGTCCGACGTGTTCTCATAGAACTTGAAGTTATACGTACCCGATATCTCCTTCAGTTCTATGGCGTCGTTCAGAGCCGTCAGTTTTATCGTTCCGTCATCGTTGAAATGCAGGTTGAGAATGAAGCTGCTGCGACCCGTTGTCGTACGGTCCACGTTTCCGGCATACAGATAGCATTCCTTTCTGGATATGGCGTAGAGCTGCTTTCCGGTAGCCTGTGTGGTGTAAGACGTGCCTATCTGCTTCATGTTTCCGTTGCCGGAATAGATGCCTGAATACTCGTTTTTCAGATTAAGGAAATAAAGAGCCTTGGTGTATTTGGACGGTCCCACAGGCTCACCCTCCGACGTCGCGATCTTGATAGGGAGCACATACTCGGCGTAGATGTTGTGCTCGCGCAGCTTGTTAAGGTCTATCTTGCACACTCCTCCGGCATTGAGACTGCCTGCGGGAATGGTGTAGACGGTCTTGTCGAAGGCATAGCAGTCTTCAGGCAGCAGCAGATAGTAAGACTCCTTGTCATACTTGTTCTTGTCGAAGTTGTAGTCGGCAAGCGTGTCCTCGTCCACGGCGAGAGTCAGACTGATATCCTTGCTGTTGCCGGTGGTGCCGTTCACACCGAAATATACGGGCAGGTCGACGGTGTTGTCCTCGTTTATCTCCATCTCGATGTTCTCCTGCCATCCGTTGTTCATCAGGTAAGTGTACTTCGTGAACAACTCATAGTCGAGGTCGTCGCTGCACGACGCCGCTCCGAAGAGCACCGCTACGGCAGCCACGCCTTTCATTATCTTGTTGAAATATATTCTTTTCATGATTGTCATTGTGTTAAAATGGTTACCATCCGGGGTTTTGCGTAAGGTTCACGTTGCGCTTCATCTCCTTGTCGGGGAAGGGCCACAGATACATCCTCTGTGTGAACACCTTAGGCATCGAAGCCACTACGGTGGGTCGGTAGAACTCCTGTACACGTGTCACATCGTCGCTGATGTTGATGTTGCAACCCATAAGCGGCTGGTTCTCCTCAAGCAACGCATCCTTCCAACGGCGCAGGTCGTAGTATCTGAAACAGTTCTCGCCCACGAGCTCTATCTGCCTTTCGCGCTTGAGAGCGGTGCGGAAGAGCTCCTGGTTGGCGTATATCACATCGTCGAAGTCGGGCACTCCGGCACGCATGCGTATGGGTTTCATGGCAGAGCGCATCTCGTTGACGTCGCGCTGCACGGTCATCGTCTCCCCGTTATAGCGTTCCACGGTGTACGACTTGCCCGGAGTGAGCTCGTTGAGAGCCTCCGCATAGATGAGCAGCATCTCCGCATAGCGTATCGTGTTCTCGGTTTTGTCCATGCGGTAGCCGCCCTGCGTGAAGGCGTCCTCGTCGTTGACGAACTTCTTGAAGCCTATACCCGTGAGCGGACAGTCCTCCTTGAAGCCCTGCTTGCCGTCGTTCAGGTCGCGGTAGTAGAATATCTGCTTGTTGCGGTATTGTGCCTCATTCGCGCTCGCACATGCCCATATGGAGCCGCAATAGGCTATCGACGCATAGAAGCGGGGCTCCCTGTGAGCGTACTGCCACGACACGTTTGCCGGCAGGAACGGTGCGCCTCCCTCGTTGAGCGGGTTGCTCGACGTGGTGAAACCGTCTTCCTTATAATATCCCGAAGCCTCAGCCTCCTGTATGGTCTGGCCGTTGTCCATGTAGTAAGCGTCAACCTGCTTCTGCGACACGCCTATGAGGTTGGAGCCGCTTAGCGTCCGCGGCATGCAGTTTGACACCCAGTGGTTTATCTGCTCGTTGCCCCTACTCGTGCGTGTGAAGATGAGTTCGGGGTTCTTCGAGCCTATTATCGTACCGTCGAAGATGGACTTGTAGGAGAGATAAGGGTCAACATCAGCCCATCCGTCGGGGAAGTTCTTGTCGGAGAACTCGGCGTTGTAGGGCGGACGCTCATACTCGGGGGTGTCTGGGGAAGGCTCTATGGTGTAGAGCTCGTATATTCCCAGATCCATCACTTCCTTGGCTGCGGCGGCTGCCTTAGCCCATTTTGACTCGTCATATTCCTGCGGCACGAGCTGGCGTCCGCGGTTGTCCTTCACGTTGAAGAGGTCTCTGTTGCCGTTCATGAGCGGACTTGCCACCCAGAGCAGTATTCTCGCACGCAGCGCAAGAGCCGCTCCGCGTGTGGGACGACCCATGTTGTTCACGGTGCGCACCATTGGAAGGGAGCGCGCGGCAACCACAAGGTCCTGGTCGATGAACGCAACAATCTCGTCGAGAGAGGCTCTCGGCAAAGACAGTTCCTCGTAAGACAGGCTCACGTCGAGCCCGTGCTCGGGTATGAGAGGCACCGGTCCGAAGTGGCGTATGAGCGACCAGTAGGCATAGGCACGTATGAACCGCATCTGCCCTTTCATGTCGGCTTTCTCCACCTCGGTAAGTTCGCCGCAGCGGTCCACATTGTCTATGAAGGTGGAAGCCTTGCGCACAGCCTCGTAAGCCTTGTAAAGAAGGTTCTCGCTGTCACCGTTGTTTGTCGTGGCACTGTAGTTTCCGTTCTGGTAGTCGCGCCCTTCATACTTCACGATGTCATCACTCATCCACCTGCGCATGCCTTCCCCTTCAGTTATATACTGTATTGGCTCGAACGCATTAGACAGCCATCCGTCCACATACTTCCTTTTGGAGAAAGCCGAGTCGATGGAAAGCTGGTCATAGAAATACTTGTCCACGTCCAGATAATCGGCGCACGAAGAGAACATTCCGCCTGCGACAATCGGCAAAAATATATATAATAAAATCTTTTTCATGACCTTGTTGTTGTGTTATAGATTGAAACTTAGATAGAAAGAGAATGTCCGGCTGATTGGATAAGCGTTGCCGCTCTCGTTGTTTCCTTCCGGATCCCACCACTTGAACGGGCTCCATGTGAACAGATTCTCGCCTATGAAGCCCAGGCGAAGACCTGTAAGGCGCAGATGCTGTATCCATTCTCTCGGAACGTCATAGGTTATTTCGAGGTTCTTCAGACGCAGATAGCTTCCGTCTTTCATCCAGTATGTGGACGCGCGGTTGTTGTTATTGTTGTTCGTGTAGGTGAGTCGCGGCCACGGAGCGTTGGGATTCTCCGTATCGGTGGTTCCCGAGATGTCGCTCGGAATCCATCTTTCCTCCTCAACCATGCGCTGGAGTATGTTGCCCGTAGCGCCGTCGTGGAATGCGTGAGGACCGTTGCCGCCCACGAAGAACGTACGCTTTCCGGCTCCCTGGAACAGAAGGTTCATACCGAAATTGCGCCATGCCGCACTGAAACCGAAACCGTATATCAGACCCGGAGTGTTGCGGTAGCCTATCGGCACTCTGTCGTCCTCGGTGATGACACCGTCTCCGTTCACGTCCTTATACTTTATGTCACCAGGCAGGATGGGGAAGTTTGCCAGCGCGTCCTGCGACGGACTCGACTTGATGTCTTCCTCGTCCTTGAACAGTCCGAGCGCAATGAATCCGCGGGTCTGCCCCTGACGGAAGCCCCTGCTCATCTTATACCAGAACTCGTTTGCGGCTTCATCCTGGTCGAGAATCTCCGTATTCTGATACGTCATGTTCGCTCTCAGGGTGAAATTCACCTCACCTATCTTATGGTTGAACGCGATGTTGCCGTCAAAACCATACGATTTCATGCGTCCGACATTAGCCATCGGAGTCTGGTCGGCGAGTCCTGTGGACAGCGGCATGTTGTTTCTCCGCATGAAGATATCGTCACGGTTGTCCCTGAAGTAGTCCACTGTTCCGGTGAACATACCGTTGAATATAGACCAGTCTACGCCTATATCCCACTTCGTTGCCTTCTCCCATGTGAGGTTGGGAGTGCCGACCGTCGTCATGCGGTAGCCTGTGATGTAGTTGCTTCCGAACTGTCCGAAGGCGTAACTGCCCGACGAGTCCATCTCCGAGATAAGCGAGATGTACGGGAAACGGGTGTCTCCGCCAATCTTGTCGTTACCTACCTCACCCCATGAACCTCTTATCTTGAAGAACTCGAGCCACGGTAACGCCTTCCTTATCCACGGTTCCTCCGAGAGCACCCAGCCTGCGGAGAATGCCGGGAAGAATCCGAACTGCTTGCCTTTCTCAAAGTTCTCCGAGCCGGTATAGCCGAAGTTGAACTCGAAAAGATAGCGCGACTTGTAGGCATAGCGCACCTGTCCGGAGTAGGCAAGGTTGCGTTTGGGTATCGAGGCGATGATGTCGCTGCCGAGGTTTGTGTCGGAATTCTCCTCCTGATAGACCATGAGAAGACCGTTCACCTGATGGTCGCGGGCGAAAAGGCGGTCATATTCCAGCTTGGCTTGCAGATAATAACGCTTCGTTCCGGTAGTCGATGAGGTCTGGGTCATGGGTTGTACGTCCTGCTCGCGTTTGAGAATGAGCTTGCCGTAACCGTCGCGGTAGTTCTGCGCACTCCACAGTTCAGGCGACTTCGAGCGCGTGATGGTGTTGTCGTTCCATGTGTCGAAGGCGAACGTACCGGAGAAAGTGAGACCCTTTGTTATGAAGTCGAGCTTCTGGTCGAGGCTCACGTTAGTCTCCATCTTGTTCTGCCAGATGGTCTTGTAACCCGTCTGCGTCATGAGAAACTCGGGAGTTTTCTTTCCGTTGACTATAGGCCACTGCCCTGTCGACCACTTTCTCGGAGTGGTGAGCGGTGTGTATTCGGAGAACGCCTGCCATATGTCAGCCGACGTGCTGCCCGGCTGCGTGCGGTTGATGAGGTAGCCTCCGATGCCGACTGAGAGCACCGTGCTGCGCGTGATGTTCATCGTTGTGTTGGCACGATAGTTATAACGCTCATATGTAGAGTTGGTGTTATACTTGTTCTCCGCGCTTCTTGTGCGGTAGATACCGTCCTCATTGAAGTAGGCACCGGACACATAGTATGTCGCATTGTCACCTCCTCCGGTGAAACTGAGCTGCGCGCGATACTGCGACGCGCCGTTCTTGAGCATCAGGTCCTGCCAGTCTACGTTAGGATAAAGGTCAGGATCAAGATTGTTCTGTATGATATAAAGCTCCTCGTCGGAGTAGAGCGGTGACTGATAGCGTGCGAGCCGCGCCTCGTTTGCGAGCCGCGCGTAGTCTGAAGCGTTGGCATACTCGGGCAGTTTGCCTGTCTGGTTGTAGCCGTACTGGAGCTTACCGCTGATGCGTATCTTTCCTTTCTCACCCTTCTTCGTTGTGATGAGCACCACTCCGTTGGCTCCACGGTTACCGTATACGGCTGTGGCTGACGCGTCCTTTAGCACGGAGAACGACTCGATGTCCTCTACCGGAATCTCGTTCAGACTGCGTTCGATACCGTCGACAAGCACGAGCGCGCTGGCGTTGGCGCCGAAAGTGGAGATACCGCGAATCCAGAAGTCAGACTGGTTCTCGCCCGGTTCGCCAGAGAGCTGCTGTGTTATGATACCCGGAACGACACCTCCGAGAGAGTTGGAGAGATTGCCCGAAGGGGCGTTGAGCTGCTTCACGTCAACCGTGGTGAACGCTCCGGTGACCGTTTTCTTCTTCTGCGCGCCGCTTGCGGTGACGACCACCTCGTCCACTTCCTGACTTTGCTCCTTCATTACGATAACAAGATTGTCGTAATCCTTTATGCTTACCACCGGCACTTCCTGCTTCTCGAATCCCAGATAGGTCACCTCCAGAATCTCATACTTGCCGGTCGTTATCTTGAAAGCGCCGTTCACGTCTGTCGACGAACCCAGACCCGGCTGGTTCTTCACGATGACAACGGCACCCATTATTGGCTCTCCCTTACTGTCCTGCACGACACCTTTCACGGTGACTGAAGCGTCCTGGGCAAATGCAGCCACCTGAACGACAAACAGGAGCATCAGTAACAATATCTTTTTCATGAAACTTCTATTTTATTGCATTTGTAATGTTATGTTATCACTCCACGACTACCTTGCGTATGACGTGATTCTCCCTGTCGGCTACAATAATCGACTGGTCTGACAGGATGGTAAGTCCCTCGGGACAGTTGAACATCGCCACGTCGGGCAGACCGTCCTTGTAACCGCTTGTGCGCGGCATGCCTGCATAGAGAGACACCTCTCCGTCGGGAGTGATTCGTCTGATACAGTGGTTGTACTTGTCAGCTACGTACAGGTTGCCGTCCTCGTCAAACTCGATGGCACTCGGCTGGTCGAACAGCGCGGACGTACCTATGCCGTTCTGATAGCCCGATGTGTCCCACTGTCCTGCCCACAGTTCGGCAGTGCCCAGAGTCTTTGTAGTGATGTCGTAAGGCATGCGGAAGATGCAGTGACGGTTTTTCACAGCCGCATACAGATACCTGCCGTCGTTGCTGAAAGCGAGCTTCAGCTCGGTGTTGGTGGCATTGTTGACACGTATGAGCCGCGTGTACGCCTCGTCAATATTGGTGTTTTCCGAATAACGGTAGAGATAGCCGTCGCTCTGGTTGTTGAATATGATGTCGTTGTTCACAGGGTTTATGGCGATGCCGGTGCACTTGGGGTCGTTCATTCTCACCAAAGGCTTCACGTCGACAAATCCGCTCGCCCGGGAGATAGCTATAAGACCTACTTTTGAAGTGCAGTTGCTGGGATTGTAGAGATGAACCATATAGATGGTATCCTGAGCGATATTGAATGCTGCCGCAGTGGGCGACTGGAACGGACCCGAGCTGCATTGGATGAGCGTCTCGACCAGTCCCTCGTACAGTTTGCGCAGGGCACCGTCCTTGTTTGTGCCTCGTCCCTCGTCCATCTCATATATCACGTCATCGTTGTCGTGGAAAAGCGCCCACGGACGGCGGAATGTCGCCACGTCGTACTCGCCGTCGTCACGGCTCGCGTTGCCGTTCTGTCCGGCAAGAGTCGACACGTTGCGCTTATACTTATAGCGGAACTCCTTTGTCGAGACAAACTCCTTCACGTTGTCTCCCTTGCCCACATAGAGCTTCACGAGCCCGGTGTCGGCGCGCGCAGGAACCACCGCGTAGATGTAATCGTTTCTCACTCCGATTATCGCAGCCTTCTTGTCGTTCACCGTCACACGCAGATAGCTCGTGTCGGTGCCGAGGTTCTGACCCTTGATAATCAGCTGTGTGCCCACTCCTCCACTGTCCGGAGAGAACGAGACGAACTTTGATTCCTTGTTTGCATCAGGCGGATAGACCACTCGTCTGTCCTCCGCGATGTCGTTGTCGGCACATCCCAAGAAGGCTGTAGCGGCGACTGCAAACACCAAAGAGAATTTAAACAATCTGTTCATAATGTTTAAGTTAATAATGTTATTTAATAGTTTGGGTTATCGTTTTCGGTCTTATGCGACCTATGTCATATGTGATTGTAAGGAACAGAATATCATGCGATGTTTTTACACATGCATCTTTTCCTGTCGGGAGGGAACCGCCTGCGCCACACCGCCGTCCTACTCACTCTCCGTAAGGGGACGGAGGGATATGCGGTAGGTGCGTCCAGGCTTGGTCATGAACTCAACAGAGCCGTCCGAAGACGTGGTGTGCCTCACCCTGAGTCCGTATTTTCCTCTCACCCTGCGCACCTCCATGCCGGGCAGGTAAAGCCTGCACACTCCGCCGCACTCCGACCTCACCACGACGCCGGTCAGACGTCCGCCCTTCCACTCAGCATCAAACGTGAAGCCGCCGTGCGCCCGCAGTCCGCTGAAACTGCCGTCCGCCCACTCCTTGGGGAGCGCGGGAAGGAGCCACACCCCGCGCACGCTGTTCTGCAGAAGCATCTCGGCTATGGCGGCGGTGGTGCCGAAATTGCCGTCAATCTGGAACGACGGATGCGCGCAAAAGAGGTTTGAGTACATTCCTCCGGCATTGTCGTCCATGCTCACCACGGTGACATCGGTCATGTTCTGCGCCTTTTTCAGCAGACGGTAAGCGCGCTCCCCATCGTTCAGACGTGCCCAGCACGCCACCTTCCACGCCCTGCTCCAGCCCGTGGCACCGTCGCCCCGCCAAGAGAGCGACACTCTCGCGGCGTCAGCCAGACGGCGGTCGGTAAGGGCGGAGATGCCCGACAGCGGATAGAGAGCCATGAGATGGGACAGATGACGGTGACGGTCGTCGGGCGTGTCGTCGGTCTCGAGCCACTCCCGCAGCTGTCCCCGGCTGCCTATGCGCAGACCGTTGTCGAGCTGTGAGAGCCTCGTTCTGAGGCTGTCGGTGAAACCGCTGTCCTCGCCCAACGCCTCTGCCGCCTCAAGAGTGTTGGCGAACAGCTCGTGGACCAGCTGCTGGGCGTATGCCGGACCGTCCTCCCACGGCCCGTGCTCGGGCGACCAGTCGTCGGGCGCGACGAGCTTTCCGTCCTTCATCTTAAGCCTGTCAAACCAGTAGAGACACGTCGACCTCATCACGGGCCACGCCACACGGCGCAGGTAGTCACGGTCAAGCCCGTAGGCATAATGCTGCCACAGATGTGTGCAATACCACGCATTGGCAGGCCGGTTGATGAGCCAGTCGGTGTAGCCGAACAGGTTGTTCTGCGTGCGGACAGCCCATCCGCGGCATCCCTCGCTCTCAGCCACGCGCCGCCAGGAGCCGTCCGGCTTCATGGCTTCGGTGCTCACGTAGCTGATGAAAGGCATGTGGCACTCCGCAAGGTTGGCAACCTCGGCGGGCCAGTAGTTCATCTGTATGTTTATGTTGCTGTGGTAGTCGCACTCCCATGGCGGATTGTTCACATGGTTCCACAGTCCCTGAAGGTTTGACGGCACCGACCCTCCCCGCGACGAGCTTATCATGAGATAGCGTCCGTACTGGAAACAGAGCATGTCGAGCCAGTTGTTGTACTTATGATTGCGCAGCAGTTCGTCGGTAGTATACTGCGGCACGCTGTCTGTCAGCCGCAGAGCCACGCGCCCGAAGAGGCTCACGTAGTCGTCCACATGCCGCTGGCGAAGTCTGCCGTAATCCATCGCGCAGGCGCGCTCCACCCTACCCGACACACCGGCATGCACTCCGCGCGCGCCGCCACGTGTGTATGTGGGCGACGAGAGACAGAAATCGGTGGCGGCGGCAAGCACCACCGTCACTGCGTCGGCGCCTCTCACCATCAGCCGTCCGTCCACTCCGGCAAGCGTTCCGCCCTCCGTTCTCACCACAGCCTGAGCCTCGTAGCAGAGCAGGTCGAGCCGTCCGCTGAACGCCAACATGCCGTCGCCCGTCACAGCCTTGCGCCCGTCTCCGTCGGTCATGCTGATGTCAAGGTTCAGAAGTCCGCTGTTTCCCGGTGTGCTGAGCCTCAACACGATGACGCTGTCGGCATGGCTCGCGAAATACTCGCGCTCATATCTCACTCCGCCTATGGTGTAGCTCACCCGTCCCACGCCCTCGTCGAGCGACAGCGCGCGGCGGTAGGAGGAGCAGGTGTCGGGCGTGAGGAAGTCCAAGTAGATGTTGCCGAAGTTGCGGTAGGTGCCGCGCTTCTCCGTAGAACCTGACCAGAGGCTCTTCTCGTTGAACTGTATCCGCTCGCGCGCCACGCCTCCGAAGAACATGGCTCCGAGGTCGCCGTTGCCCAAAGGCAGCGCTGACGTCATCCACTCCACGGCAGGCTCGTCATACCAAAGCTCAAGAGGGACACTCCGCGGGGCATCCGCCGGCATGGCTTGGCATACCGGTAAGAGCGAGAAAAGGACATACAGAGTATGTTTCGTGATGGTTTTCATACAGTTAAGATTGTTTCCCTGATGCGGAGGGAGGTCTTTAAGCCGAATCGTCCGGGGCAAACCGGGCGGACAGAAACCGTCCTTCCGCAATCTCCCTATAACCGTATAACAACTTGGGAAAGGAAAAATAAAAAAATAAGAGGAAATTTTTCGTAAAATAAGTAAATATTTGTAAAACACAGGAAAGATATATATCATATACCGACAGACAGCATATCAATTCATAAAATAAGACATATCGGAGCATATCAAAAAGCATACCGTGAATGCGGCGGTGTGCTAACGGATGTTAAACATTTAACATATCGTTTCGCGCAATCTACGCATCAGATGTGCCGCCACGCACACTCTGCAAGCCGGAAACAGCCCGTCCGCGACATGAAACCGGCGGTGTCACGACACGGAAAAGGCTCTTCCGCACTGCGGAACGGGCTTTACAGCACCGCCATAGAGCCTTTATCACACAACGGAAGAGCCTCTTCCGCAGTCCCGAAAAGCCTTTTCCGCAAGCCGGGAGATGCTGTTCCGGAAGCCTGAAACATGAAAACCGCTGTCTGTCAGAGAGATAGGGGAAAGGCTGAAAAAGCGCGTATTTCCGGCAGAAAGGCGTCCGCACGGAAATAAGAGAATTTCAGGCGCACGGGGAAGGATGTTTTTTTAACATTAAAGAATAATAAAAACGGTTTTTCGGGAGGATACGACATATTGAAGCGTGTCGGACGTAATGCACACCGGAAAAGCGCGCGGTGGGATATATCCGTCGCGGAACGGGCGGCACAGCCTATCCGTCTGACACACCCGCAAAGCGGACACAGCCTGACACGAAAGGACAATACACGAATAAAGCCGGCACATTCGCGTGCCGGCTTCATTAAAAAGAAATCTGGATAAACATGCCGTTCTGCCTCACGGCATACGGCAATGAGTGTGCTGTGTCATCTCACCAGCTTCTTGCCACCCACGATGTAGACACCGCGCGGCAGCGTGCCGAGTCCGGAGGAGGCGTCGTATGTGCCCACTCTCACGCCCGACAGGTTGTACACGGGCTGTCCGTCGAGAGCCTCGCTCTCCACCGCACTGATGGACGTCGACACGTTTCCGCCCACTGTGAGCACGCTCACGGCTGCGGCTTCATCACTGTTGGCAATCATGACGGCGCGGAACGGACTCGTCTGGTAGCTTCCCTCCACGCGGCGGAACGACGTGCCGTCAGGAGAGAGGACGTAGGCTCCGTCGGCAGACGCGGCTGTGGTAGCGCCCGCGAAACTGTAGTCCGTGCTGTAGGTAGACATGCGCTCTACAGGCTCTATCACGGCGTCTGTGGCGGCGAACACGAGTTTCTTGCCGCTCAGGTCATAGCCGGTGCCGCCCTCATTGCCTGCGAACGACACTATGTAGGGACGGTTGGCGAGTATCTCCTGAGCATATCCGAAGTACATAACCGAGCCTTCAGCCGCGCTGAACTCCTTCACCACGAGGCTCTTGCCCTTGTCTGTGGCGGATGTGAACCATTCCACCGGCTGTCCGTCAGCCTCGACGGTCTGCGGCGTGAAAGGCAGTGCGAGCGTGCTCCACGGAGCGTCCGCCGCCGTGGCTGGCACATCTGCGGTGTAGCTCACGGTGGCTGCCGTGAACGCCTTCGGCGCGAGGAAGTCGGATCCGTCGGCAATGACGATGTTCTCCGCCGCCGGTCCTATCACCACATTGTTCAGTCCCCGGTTCTTGAGGATGCTGAGAACGCGCGCGTTGACGGTTGCCCCGTCGGCGAAATAGAGTACGGTGTTGGTGTTCACCTTGTCGGAGAGAGAGAACGACACGGGCGTCTGTCCGGGGAAGGAAACGGCTGTCATGCTCTCGTCTACGACGAATCCGGCACGGTTGGCTACCCCGTGCATCACTCCGTCAGGCGTCCAGTAGAGTATGCCCTCATTGAAAGTGAAGTCGCCGAGGTTTGCGCTCGCACCTCCGTTGCTGTCGGCATGGAAGTTGTAACGGCTTCCGTAGTTGAGGTCGGGGAACTCGTATACGAGCGTGGTGTCGCGTCCCGGGGCGAGGTCAATGTCCTGACGGCTCGACGAACGCTTCCAGTAGTAGCCTCCCTCGACCTCCCACGGCGAAGCCTCTATGTAGCTCTGGTATGGGCGGTCGCCGTTGTTGGTCACCTTGACCTGCAGCCGCATGCAGTTGCCGTATATCCTGTCGCCGTCGCGTTCGCTCAGTGAGCTCATCACGATGGACAGTTCCGGCACGTAAGCCTCGTCCACCCGCTTGGTCACAGTGTAGAATACGTCGGCGGTCTCCTTTGATGTCGAGAGTGCGAACTCGTGCTCTCCGGCTGTTGTCGGGGTGTACTTGAAGTAGTAGTCGTCGGTGCTGCTGCCCGGAATCACGATGCAGTTGCCCGACACCCACTTCCCGTCCACGAGCAGATATGTGTCGCGGTAGTACTCCTCGGTGTCGTTGTTGGTGATGTTGGCTTTCACTTTAAGCTCCGTGCCCGCACCACCCGAGCCGATGAGGTCGAGCGAGTTGACGGTCAGGTCTACCGCCGGATAGACTGTGAGCGACAGATTGGTGGTGCCGGATATGACAGCCTTGATGTATGCCTTGTTGAAGTTGTCGTCCTCGTTCCACTCTGTGGTGCCGGCGAGGCGGCTGCGTCCCTTTATGAAATAGGTTCCGTCAGCGAGTCCCGGACCGAATGTCACTCCGCATGAGCGTGTGGGCCACCATGTGCCGGGCGTGATGTTGAAGTTGCGCTCCGTGCCAATCTCTTCCTTGACGATGTTGCCCTGCTCGTCGTAGAGCGTGAAGGCGGTGTCGAAGTTGTAGCTGTTTGAGAGGTTGGTACCCGCCCCATACTGTACGGTGAAGCGGAAATAGCCGTTTGCGGAGTTGCGTGTGTACTCGGTCTGGGGCACCCTCAGGTTGGAGAGACTTATTCGCACGGTCTCCTCCGGCTCCTGTTGTCCGGGCTCGCCGGGCTGGAGTCCCACTACGATGCCCTGTCCCATGGAGTATCCGTCAGAGCTTGTGCTTCCGCCGATGCCCTGCTGGTCGGGGAACATCACGGTGAGAAGGAAGTATCCGTCGCACATTCCGCCCCAGCCCCAGTTCATGTGGAAGCATCCGTTGCCGTCATATCCGTCGCACACCCATTCGTGTCCGCCGGTGCGGGTGGATGTGTCGCCGTTCATGAGGACGGGCCGTCCGGCTGCCAGCTCGGAGTAGATGAGGTCTTCCCAAGCCTGATAGGTGTAGCGGTCATGGCTCGTGTAGTACATGTTCTTGTCGTATCCGTAATAGTTCTTCAGCGCGTTCACGGTGTTGACGGAGGCTGCGCCCGACGACGGTCCGTAGCCCATCCGCACCGAACGTCCCACGTAGTGCATAAGCTCGGCTACCGCCTGCTTGCTCTCCTCAGACGATGAGGCGTCGTAGGTGTCGGTCATCGAGTCCCAGTCGAAGGTGACCGAGGGCAGCGCGGGATAGTTTACGGTGGTGTTGTTCCAGCCTGATGTGTATCCCGGAATCTCTGTCGTGGGCTCCTGCGGCCACCGCCAGAAATACATTATCTGCGCCATCGCCGTAGCCACACAGCCTGTCGCGCTGAGCGTGGGCACGCCGTTGTTGTCGTAGGTGGGGCACTGCAGGTTGTAGGGGTCGCCCTGGTTCCAACGGCTCGGTACGAGTGTGGGGATGAAGTTCTTGGTGATTGTCTTGCCGCTGCTTGCCGCACGGTGGGGTGCGGAGGCAGGCATGGCGCGGTCTTCCTCCACAGCCGTGATGACCGAAGAGAGGCGTGTGAGCCACTCCTTGAGCGGGTCGGGCGCACCGTTGAGACTGAACGCGCCGTTGTCGGAATAGCCGAGGATGGGCTGTGTGCGGTCGCTTGCCGACACCATGACGAATCCTGAGCCTGTGCCTACGTTGAACACATAGAACGCGGGGTCTGCGACGACCTCGGTGAGACGGCGGCTGTCGGGACTTGCCGGAGCCTTTCGCGCGCCGCTGCTCTCACGCTGCTGTATGAACGAGAGTGCGTTCTTCCTTGCCTGCTCGCGCGACACCGGACCGGCGCTCAGCAGAAGCGGACAGAGAAGGAGCAAGGATAAAAGAAGTGATTGTTTTCTCATAATGAAGTGTTTGTTTCTTGTTGATATATCCACCGTATGTGTACGGTTTTCTGAAAATGCCGCCACCGGCATATGGCTTTCGCCATGAGCGGCAGCGGCATCATAAAGTATCGTTGTGACAGCAGTCTTTCCTGCGACTGCTCCGCACGGCTTCGAGCCGCGCGGCAAGTCAGGACTATTCCTCGTCGGTGTCGGTCTCCCAACCTGTGTTCTGCACAATCTCGAGGTCGCGGTTCACCTCCTCCTGCGGTATAGGCAGGAAGCTCATACGCTTGGTGAACACTCTCGTCTGGGTCTGTACCCTCTTGTAGAAGTTCATCTGTACGTTCTTCTGCTCTTCCGTAGTTCCGAGGTTGCTCACGTTGAAGCCGACCATCTGGCCGCCTTCGCCGCCCTTGTGCCATGACGGGTATATCCAGCCGTCGCCCTGAGCCATGTCTGCAACACCCCAACGGCGCACGTCGAAGTAGTACTTGTTCTCGAAGGCAAGCTCGATGATGCGCTCGCGGTAGATAACCTTGCGCACGAGGTCCTGCGTGAGGTTGCCGAGATCGATACGTGTCTCGCCTCTCGCGTCACGCGCTGTCTGGTCTTCGCTGTTGAGTCCGACATATTCTGCCACTCCCGCACGGCTGCGGATGAGGTTCACGTAGTGTATTGCCGTGGCGAGGTCGCCAAGCTCGCAGCATGCCTCGGCATAGTTGAGGTAAACCTCACCGAGACGTATGATGACGGCGTTGTCGACACCCGACGGAGTCGTTCCTTCGCTGAGAGGCTTGCGCCCGATGGTTCCGAAGATAGGATAGTCGTGCGTACTGCCGGTAGGTCCGGAGTTTCCGTTGAACGACATGACGGTGTAGTAGGTGCGCGAATTGTCGAAGTCCCACCTCCGGTTCTGGAATGTTATGCCCAGATAGAAGCGCGGTTCGCGGTTGTAGAACTGCTTCATGACCGAGTAACCCGAACCCGGGGTGAAGTAGGTGTAGCCGGAGAACTTGTCCTTATATGCTGTAGTGGAAAGCATGGTGCGCACATTCTCCTTCGTGGGGTTATCCGTGTCGTAGGTGAAATAGTCCGGGTCGTCCTCTATGCGCAGACCTTTATTGGTGAAGTAGAGGTCGACAAACTGCAGCGGAACAGAGAATGCGCCTCCTCCTGTCTGTGCGTTGTCGATACCGGTGTGGCGCGGACGCATCGGATAGTCGTCAGTATTATACTCGGAACGGTAGAATATCATCTCACGGTTGGTGTTGAGTCCGAGACTCGCATAGCGCGATGACTGGTACGGGCAAGACTGCTTGACGTCAGTAACCTGCTCACCCGCAAGGTTGCGATACTCAAGCTGGTACTTCCCGCTGTTGATTATCGCAAAGGCGGCGTCACGCGCATCCTCCCACTTGGAGTTGTCGCGGCTCTGCGGGAAGAGCAGAGTGCCGTCGTTGTTCTTCAGCGTCTGGTAGTAAGGATCGCCGTTGAAGATGTAGCTTGCGCGGAACAGATAGACCTCAGCGAGTATTGCCTGAGCAGCCTCCTCGGTCATGTTGCCGCGGAACTGTGTGTCGAACTCGCCAGAACTGTTGAACTGCGAGATAAGGTGACCGCCGTTGATGGCATTCTTTATCTCAGTTATGATGTATTCGAAACACTCGTCCACAGTGTTACGCGGAAGCATCATGTCGCCCAGAGGGTCGGCAACGCCATACACACGGTCGCCCACAATAGGCACCGGTCCGTAGCATTTCATGAGATAGAAGTAATAATAGGCGCGGAGCACACGGCACTCTGCCTTAGTCCATTCCTTCTCCTCGTCGGTGAGCATGGAGCACTTGTCGACGTTGGCAAGATAGATGTTGGCATACTGTATGGCACGGTAGCCGTTGGTCCAGAGATCCCTCACGAAACCTGTAGACGGATACATCGTTCCAAGGATGACGTCGCTCAGAGGCACGGTACCCGTGTCCCATGGCAGATAGCCCTCGTTGCTGGCGGTGCGCCAGCAGTAGCTCAGACCGTCAGACCAACGCATTCTGCGGTTGTCCGGGATATATGAATAGACATTCGTAAGCCATGCTAAGGTCTGTCCGCGGTTGGAGAACACATCCTCCAAGGATGTCGCGTTATCCGGAACATCGTCGAAATAGTCCTCGCACGATGTAAGGGAAAACACAGTCAAACCACACAGGAATATACTTAAAACCCTTTTTTTCATAGTCATGATATTTACTCTGTTCATTTAATTAAAAGTTAAAGTTGACTCCGATAGAGAATGTACGGACGTTAGGATAACTTGTTCCGTTATCGGTATTCAGCTCAGGATCCCACAAATCGAAGTCACTGAACGTAAGAACGTTCTGTCCCTGCAGATAGATACGGCCTCCTGTGATGATTCCGTTACGCAGCCATGATTTCGGGAAATAATAAGACAAGGTGATGTTCTTAAGTCTCAGGAAGCTCACATCACGCAACCACCATGTACTGGTCTGGAAGTTGTTGATGTTGGAAGGGTCGCTGCTGCCCCATGCCAGACGCGGATAGAACACGTCGGTGTTGGTCGGGTCGGACTCGCTCCAACGGTCTGTGATGTTGGCGAAAAGCGTTCCTCCGCCAGAGGAATTGGTGAAAGGACGGATTCCGCTGCCCTGAAGCTGACGCTCGGCGTCTGCCACTCCCTGGAAGAGGAAGCCCAGACCGAAGTTCTTCCAACGGATGTCACCGCCGAAACCATAATAATATGCCGGCACGTCACCGCGGCTGATGTAGCACTGGTCGTAGCTGTCGATGTGGCCGTCACCGTTAAGGTCCTTATACATTATGTCTCCGGGCTTTACCAGTTCGCCCGGATAGGTCTCACCGAACTGTGTGATGTTGCGCTCCTTTATCTGCTCCTCGCTGGTGTAAAGACCCTCCGCGATGTATCCGAGACTTGAAAGTACGTTGTGCCCACGTTGGTCGAGCCACGGGTAAGCGGGCGTTGCCTGGGCGTTCTCGATAATCTTGTCCTTGTTCCAAGTCATGTTTCCGTGGAGTGACACGAACCAGTCCTTGCCGAACTGATGGTTGTACTGGAACTGTATTTCGTAACCTTTGTTCTCCACAATACCCATGTTTGCGGATATGCTCTGTGCGAATCCGGCGAGGAGAGGCACGTTGTTACGGTCCACGAAGATCTTTGTGCGACGCTCCTTGAAGAGTTCGAATGTGAATGAAAGGTCATCGTTAAGGAAGTTGATGTCGATACCAAGGTCCTGCTTGCGCACCTTTGACCACTGTGCCTCATAACCGTAATTTGAGTAGCCAAGTCCGTTGCCTGTTCCCCAGTAACTGGTATAAGTGCGACTGTTACCTATCTGGGTGAAATAAGCGAAACGGCTTCCGGAGCTGTCGTTACCTACCGTACCGTCAGAATAGCGTATTTTGAGGAATGAAATGTACTTGGACAGGGGTTTCCAGAACTTCTCGTTTGACGGTACCCAACCGATTGCGTAAGCGGGGAACCAGCCGAATCGCTTGCCCGGTTCGAAGTTCTCAGAACCTGTATATCCGAGGTTTCCTTCTATGAAATAGCGGTTGTCATAGTCGTATGTGGCACGCATGGAGAGGCTCTGCTGCTTGTAAGGAAGAGTCTTGAACAGGTCTCCTTCGTTTGCGTCAGTGTAGTTGCGCAGGTTGAAGAGCACGAGTCCGCTCACGTTATGCTTCTTTGCGAATGTGCGGCGGTAGTCGAGAGCAGCCTCGAAGTAGAATGTGCGGTAAACCCACTTGTCTGACTTGACGCCCATAGAGGAATTTCCCTTGAACTGTTCGGTAAGAAGCAGGTTGCCGTCAGCGTCATACAGATTGGCGTCATCAAGCCAAATGCCTGTCGTCGGGTCAAGAACGGCTGTAGGTTTCCATGTACTTTCATCCACAGTATACTGGATGGACTGGGTCGACTTCACGTCGAACGCGATGAGCGCGCGTGCCTTCAAGCCCTTGCTCCATTCGAAATAGCCGAGATCCTGAGTCAACCTCAGGTTGGTGTTTATCTGTGTCTCGTGCTGAGTGTCATATCCGCGGCGTGTAAGAGTGACCCACGGTGAGTCCATGTCACGGTTGTCCGGTGAGTAGCCCGGGTTGGCTCCGTTAGGATAAACCTTCGGGAATATGACCGGATTGGTGGTCATCGCCTTCGTATAAATGGTCCCGAAGTCCTGGGCGGGATAATTTCCAGCAGAGATCCAACCGCTCACTCCGACATCGATTGTGGTCATCTTTGTGGGGCGAAGGTTGACGTTTGTAAGGAAGTTGTAACGGTCGTAGTCGATCTCCGTGCTGTAATCCTGCAGCGGGTCGGTCTTTGTCAGACCTTTCTCCTTATAATATGACAGAGAGACATAGTAGCTTGCGTTTGGCGCACCGCCTCGTATGTTGACATTGGCGCGTGTGTTCCATCCCATGTTCTTGTAAAGTTCGTCAAACCAGTCAACGTTAGGATAGAGATATTTGTTGACAGTGCGGTCTGCAAGAAGCGCGGCGCGCTCGTCTGCAGAAATCTCCGGTGTGGGGAGACCGTTGGCTACTTTGGTGCGCAGAATGTATGCGTCAGAATAATAAGATGTGCCTCTCGTGTTGCGGTAAGCCTCGTTTGCCGCCTCCATATAGGTTATACCGTCGGCAAGCTCGGGCAGTTTTGTCAGCTGCGTGATACCTGAATAAACGTCGACAGAGAACTGCGGCTTGCTTACAATACCCGGTTTTGTGGTGATGATGATGACACCGTTACCGCCTCGTACACCGTAAACGGCGGTAGACGCGGCATCCTTCAGCACTGTCACCGACTCGATGTCCTCAGGGTCGAGATTGTTGAAGTCGCGCTCAATACCGTCAACCAGCACAAGCGGACCTTCGTTTCTGTTGGTCATTGTGGATATACCGCGAATCCAGATGTCAGAGTCGTCCTGTCCGGGAATACCTGTACGCTGTACCGAAACGATACCAGGCACACGTCCTGCGAGCACTGAGCTGAGGTTTCCAACAGGAGCCTTGATGTGCTCCATCTTAAGAGTAGACTGTGCTCCGAGCACCGAAATCTTCTTCTGTGTGGTGTATCCGGTCACGACAACCTCATCCACACTGCTTACCTGCTCGTGCAGAATAAAGTCGAGCACGGTGCCTGTGACCTTCTGCTCGAGCACTTCAAAACCCACATACTGGGCAACGAGAGTCGGGGCGTCAGTCGTGCAAGTGATGGTATAATAACCGTTCACGTCGGTGACAGCCCTGTTGTCAGTGCCTTTTTCTGTAATAGTGACACCTATAAGTAATTCTCCGTTCGTGTCCTGTACACGTCCTGAGACTTTCGTCGGAGCCGCGAATGAGGGAAGATATACGAACAATGCCATTATGAGTATCAGTCCCTTCAACGATTTCCGTATTCTTATTTTTATCATAACAATTAATTTAGGTCAAAGTATATTCCGGGTTTCATACCCGGAGAATTCCATTCTAACAAAAAACCCAAGGATGTCCGGCACACCAGAATGTGCCGGACAGTCCTTTCTTATTTGTCTTTACATTACGGTATCCGGCGTCTCGTGAGGAGCCGTCAGCACCGTAACACATTTATCTGTTCACTACCTTAACAGCCTTAGCACTGCCGTTCTCAACTATCTTGACGATATATATGCCCTTGCCCGGCAGCGTTATGGTAGCCGATCCGGCACGTGTTGTCAAAGAGGCGATGTTCTGTCCTGCCAGCGTAGCTACGGTCACGTCTGCCTGAGAGCCGAGTCCGGCAACTACAAGAACGTTTCCTGAAGCGTGCACTGCGTAAGCACCGGCAGCGTTCTCACCTGTGTTGACATCCTCGATACCTGTGATTATGGCGCCGAACTGTTTCAGAACAGGATAGAGATAGCCGCTTGCTGTGTCGAACGACCATATGTTGTTGAAGTCCCAACCGATGGCTGTGTATGTGGACTCCTGCTGGAGCGATGCAGCCGGAACGGCTGTAGCGGGTTCTACAACACCGCCTTCAACGGTCTCGTTCTTCGTAGGCCATTCTGTAGTAGCGTCCATGGTAGCCTCGTTGTTGTATATGTTGCCCGAGAAGTTGATGAGCGCGTTAGGTGTGTCACCGGCGTTGTTGCCCGCGATGAACGGAGCAGTGACGAGCGGAGAACCGTTTCCTGTGGTAGAGCAGTTGCCTATTGAGACACAGTTGTGGATGTCTACCTGACTGTCAGCCTTGTCTATCAGACCGATGAATCCGCCTGTCCAGCCACGGAACGTAGCCTTTGCGAGACCGTTGAAGTAGCTGTTCGAGATGTTGGCACCGCCTTCGAGCGTACATCCGAAGAATCCGCCCACCTGGCTTCCTCCTGTAACCGTACCGTCTACATAGCAGTTTGTCACCGTGCAGCCGCTGCCGTCACCGGCGAGTATAGCCACGTGGTCGCTACCGGTAACTGTTCCCACTACAGCCACATTCTCGAATGTGGTGGTTGAGGCAGAGCCTATGAGACCCACATGGTTGCAAGCCGAAGCCGACACAACGAAGTCGACGAAAGCTATGTTGCTGAACTTGGCGCCGTTGGTCTTGCCGAAGATACCGAGGTCTGAGCCGCTTGAGAAGCTTACGCGCGCACCTATCACCTTATGTCCGTTACCGTTGATAGAGCCTGTGAACGACTCGCCGCTGACTCCGATGCCCGGGAAGCTGACTCCGGTGAGGTCGATGTCCTGAGTGAGCTCATAGTCGCCGGCGAGGTTCTTGTTGATGTCGATGAACTCCTGAGCCGTCGATATCGGGGTGAGATCGCCCTCCCTGCCGATGTATACAGAGAATGAGTCGCTGCCGGACATAGTCAGTTTGTCTGCCACGTCGGCAGTAGGAGTAACCTTCAATACCACATCGCCGCGTCCGACGAACTGTGCGTTCTCGTCGCCTGCATAGAGGTCGTCCTGATATATGCATGCTATGTCGCCGCCCTCTACTATCTGTATGTCAAGCGTCTGACCCAAAGAGCCGTGTATGCAAGCCAGATCGATGAACTCCATTCCGCTCACGTAGAGTATCGACTTGTTCTGAGGCATGTCGTAGATGACAGAAGGAAGCGGAGCGTTCATCCACTTCAGGACAGGATACATCTTGCCTTCGGCACCCTCGAGGAACTTCCATGTGTTCTGGAAATCCCATCCCAGAGTGTTCTCGTAGAAGCTCTGCGACCTTGCGTCGGCGGCAGACACGTTTGCTCCGTGTACGCTGGTCGGGTCGTTCTCGTTCTCCATCGGACCTGCGTTTGATCCTGTAGAGCCGCAGAAGATTGACTCAAGAGCGTAGTTGTTGGCAAGGTTCACGGTACGTCCGGCAGTAGCCACGACGCGCGACACATTGCCGTAGAGGTGTGACGGAGCGATCATGTTGTTCTGTATGTATGACGGAAGAGTGTCGTCGTCGATGAGCGACACCATACCGGTGGCGTTGCTTCCGAGGCAGTCTACCGTTCCTGAGAAGAGACATTTCTCCACTGTTCCGGTGACGATTGTGCCCACCATACCTCCTGCCTGATAGCTGCGTGAGCTTATGCGGGAGTCAGACAGACAGTTGCGTACTATGGCTCCCTCGTCGGCATCGTTCTTGTTCACGTCGCCCGCGATGCTTGCCACGTGGTCGCGTCCTTCTATGTAAGAGCCCAGAACGGCACAGTTCTCAATCACACCACCGTAAGCGCGTCCCACGATAGCCGCAACATTGGCGTTGCCCACGAAGTTGGCGTTCATCACTCCGAGGTTTCTTATCTGTGCGTTTCTTGTTGTCGAGAATATGGCAACCTCACCCTGATCGGCGTTGTTGAACGATATGTTCTTCACGAAATGACCCTTTCCGTCGAACGTTCCGGTGAACTCGCCCACCGGTTTCCAGTCGTAGCCGGTCATGTCGATATCATTCTCGAGCGTGAAGTCGCCCGCGAGGTTATAGCTCATGTTCATGAGGTCCTCCGGAGTTGTTATCGCATAGTTGATGTCGGTCACTGTGATGTCGAGCGTGATGGTCTTTCCACTGCAGAAAGCGTCGCCCTGTGTAGACACTGTAACGGTGGACTTGCCCAGCGATACGAAGTTGAGCGTGGTGCCGCTCACCTCAACAGCTGTCGGATTTGAGCTTGTGATGCTCACCTCGCGACCCAATGCAGACATCGGAGCGAGGTCCACCGACTGTGTGATGACGCAGCGTCCGGGCAGGTCGGTCATGCTTATGGCGTCGCCGTCTATAGGCAACGTCATTCCGGAAAGCACCGGATAGGCTCCTGTGGAGAGATTCCACACCGATGCGTCGAAGCCGATGTTCTGGTAAGTGGAGGCTGTGCGCAGGTCGGCGTCGCTAACCGCCGTACCCTGTATACCCTCGTTGTTGGCGTCGTCGGCAAGCTGGTCGTACGAAACCACAGCACCTCCCACGGTGTACACCGTAGATGTGGACGAGAGGTTGTCGCTCTGGTCTCCGTACACACAGTTGGCTCCGTTCTTCCATGCGTTGATGGCATGCACGCGGTTGTTGGCACCGGTAAGGAAAGCCGCACCCGAGACGTTGCCCGTGAAGCTGGCTATACCGTCGTTGTCGAGCATACCGCACACACCGCCTGCACCGCCCGATGCGGCTGTGGCAGAACCGAGCACGAGGTTGTTGGTGAACACTCCCGCGTTGGTCCATCCTGCTATGCCGCCCGCCTGATATGTGGTGCTGAACGCTCCTGCGGTTGACATACAGTTGGTGATGTAGGTCATCTCGTCCATGCTTGCGTTGCCGCGGGCGTCGCCCACGATGCCGCCCACATGGTCGTAACCCGTGAGATAGCCGGCTGTGAACACAGCGTCGATGGTGGTGTTGATGGCTTGTCCGGCGAGGATACCCACCTGCTTGTTGCCCTTCACCTTAGCGTCTGTGAAGCGCACGTTGCTGATGGTGGCACCCTCGGTGAACCCGAAGAAACCCACATTGTCGTCACCCGACGTGATGCTCAGCCCCTTTATGGTGTGGCCCGCACCGTCGAGCGTTCCGGTGAACGGCTCTTCCTCCGTTCCAACCGGCAACCATTCCCCGCTCAGACTTATGTCGTTCGCAAGGACATAACTGCCTCCCAGATCGTTTGCGATTGCCTTCAGTCCCGCCTCATCGGTGATACTGGTCTGCGACCATGCCGAAAGCGAGACAGCAAACATCAGACTGAGAGCTGAATACTTTTTAAGAATGTCAGATTTTCCCATAATTACAGGTTTTTAAGTTGGTTGTATATAAATTCCAAGTAAATGGCAATAGTACTATATATATTAATGTGTCACATCCGGGTCATATCACCGCCGACCCGCTTCCGGGCAATGGCTTGTCCGCCATACTTGCGGACCCGTTCACAGGCATCTGTAATGACGCTCCGGACGGCTGCCTTAACGTTATCGCACAATACCCCTGATAATGATGTAACAACTTAGAAAAGGTTTGGTTAAAAATTTTTCGTGAAAAGATGTTAAAACCTTGAATTTAGTTCTATTTTTAGTCTTCAAGGCGGTTTTTTCGCCTTTTGCATAATTATCCGGAAACAGTCCCGACAGTGCATAATAATGCGTCTGAAAGTCAGAAAAAACCGTCACGCGACGCGGAAAAGGACGCGAGGACGCAAAAAACGGGATTTTCAGGCAACCGCGCAAGGCTCTGGCATACAGCAGGTTGGCTTTTCACAGACAGCAAGGGCGTTTTTACGGCTCTGCCGAACGGGCTCTTTCATCTTGCGGAAGAGGCTTTTCGGCATCACCGGAAAGGCTCTCCCGCACACCCGAAAAGGCTTTTCCGCACAAGAAAAAAGTGTCCGCCGCGCTCCTGAAGCGAAAAAGCTGCGAATTTTCCTCCGCATTATGCCTGCACAACATATGCTCAGACATTTTTCAGGAGTGGCGGCATCTCCTCATCATATACGCTTTTTCCTCCCACACACTGCAATACATCATGCATAAATATACATAAAAAGCCGTCACAGCAAGCCGCATGCCACCTGCCGGCATCCGCTCCCGCGCGCCGCAGACCACCCTCCTCAGACATACGCGAAGCGTAAAAACCGCTGGAAATCAGATTATCAGCACGATTTATTTCGTTGTTTGCAAACTTATTGATAAATTTGCATTCTGCAAGCGCATGCACACGCCAGCCATACGCACAAGCCGTGCATGCCGTGCCGGCATCATAAAGGCGTGCCGCAACCCGACAAACCACACATACTCACACCAAATGGTTCTCAACTACATCTGGATAGCATTCTTCGTCATTGCCTTTGCCGTCGCCGTGGTGCGGCTGCTGTTTATGGGCGACACTGAGGTTTTCCCCGCAATAATGAATTCCACTTTCGATACTGCGAAAACGGCGTTCGAGATATCGATAGGGCTCACCGGAGTGCTGTCGCTGTGGCTCGGCATAATGAAGATAGGCGAGCGCGGCGGCGTGGTAAACGCTCTGGCGCGGGTGCTCTCGCCCGTGTTCACGCGACTGTTTCCCGGCATTCCCAAGGGTCATCCGGCTACAGGGTCCATCTTCATGAACATAGCCGCGAACATGCTCGGGCTCGACAACGCAGCCACTCCGCTCGGACTGAAAGCCATGGAGCAGCTCCAGACGCTCAACCCGCGCAAGGACACCGCAACCGACCCTATGATAATGTTTCTCGTGCTCAACACTTCGGGACTCACCATCATCCCCGTCTCCATCATGGTATACCGCGCGCAGATGGGCGCGGAACAGCCCACCGACGTGTTCGTGCCACTCCTGCTCGCCACGTTCTGCTCTACTATGGCTGGCATCATAGCCACATCCATATACCAGCGCATCAATCTCATAAACCGCACCATGGTGCTCACACTCGGAGGAATGTGCGCGGCTGCGGCGGCGATAATATGGGGATTCGGCAGCATGGACAAGACCACGATGAGCGTCGTGAGCACGTCGGCTGCCAACATCCTGCTCTTTCTCATCATCATCATGTTCATACTGGCTGGCGTGAGGAAAAAAGTGAATGTGTACGACGCGTTCATCGAAGGCGCGAAGGACGGATTCGCCACCGCCGTACGCATCATTCCGTATCTCATAGCCATGCTCGTAGCCATCGGGGTGTTCCGCGCATCGGGGGCGATGGACGCTCTCATAGACGGCGTGCGCTGGACAGTGGAGGCGTGCGGGGGCAACTCCGACTTTGTGGGCGCGCTGCCCACGGCAATCATGAAACCGCTCTCGGGCAGCGGGGCACGCGGCATGATGGTCGACGCCATGGCTACCTACGGAGCCGACTCGTTCGTAGGACGCCTCAGCTGCGTGTTCCAAGGCTCCACCGACACCACCTTCTACATCCTCGCAGTGTACTTCGGCAGCGTGGGCATACGCTACACCCGACATGCCGTGGCATGCGGACTGCTCGCCGACCTCGCCGGAATAGCGGCGGCGATAGCGGTGTGCTATATGTTCTTTTAAAGGTAAAAAGGTAAAAATTAAAAAGGTAAAGAAGAGGGATTAGGATGGGACGGAGAGGCACTTTAAATGGAAGAGATACGAAAGTGGGATGGGATGGAGAGGCTCTTTAAATGGAAGAGATACGAAAGTGGGATGGGACGGAGAGGCTCTTTAAATGGAAGAGATACGAAAGTGAGATGAGATGGAGAGGCTATTAAATGTAAGAAAGGACATAATTTAAAATATATGGAGTAATAAATAAGAAGGTGGAGAAATGGAAAATGTATAATAAAATAATATGGTAATGGTTAAAGAGAACACCATATACAAGTTAAGCAAGAGGTTCGCACTAAGGATTATACACTTGTATGTGTTCTTGCGAGACAGTCAACATGAGAATGTCATGTCGCGACAGATATACCGCAGCGGAACAAGTATCGGTGCAAATGTAGCTGAAAGCGTGTTTGCGCAAAGTGAGGCTGACTACATAAACAAACTGAAATAGCATTGAAAGAGGCAGGTGAGACACGCTACCGGCTTGAGCTTCTGTATGAGGCAGACCTCATAACAGCCAATGCCTACGACTCATTGCTGAATGATGTGAACACAATAATCGGAACATTAATAAATATAATTAATAAATTAAGGGATAAATGAGATAAAAAGGAAAATAACAAAGACTCAAGACTGGCATCATACAGACTCACAATCAATCTTCGGCTGACTCATAAATGCCTATCTGTTGATTCACATATGGATACCGACCACAGCATGAATGACTGTTGGATAAGCCACAAGTGGAGTACGTCTACAGCATGAGTGACCGCAGGATAAGCCACAAGTGGAGTATGACCACAGCATGAATGACTGTTGGATAAGCCACAAATGGAGTATGACCACAGCATGAATGACTATTGGATAAGCCACAAGTGGAGTATGACCACAGCATGAGTGAAATCCAAGAGCATAATAAATGCCCTCCCACAGAATCACGCGGTCTTCAATATTTTACCTTTTTACCCTTTTACCTTTTTACTTTCAAACTATGTCTGGACTATCTTCTCTCGCAAAAGACACCGCCATCTACGGGCTGAGCAGCATCGTAGGAAGGTTTCTCAACTATCTGCTCGTGCCGCTGTACACGGCAAAGCTGTCGGCGGCAAGCGGCGGATATGGTGTCATAACAAACGTGTATGCATACACGGCACTGCTGCTCGTGATACTCACATACGGAATGGAGACTACCTTCTTCCGCTTCGCCAACAAGGAGGGGGAGAACCCGCAGAAGGTGTACTCCACCACTCTGACAGCCGTCGGACTCACCTCGCTGCTGTTCGTCGCGGCTGTGCTGGCGTTCATCGGACCCATATCCGGCGCCATGGGCTATGCCGACCATCCGTCGTATGTATGGGTAATGGCTATCGCAGTGGCTCTCGACGCATTCCAGTGCATTCCTTTCGCATACCTGCGCTACAAGAAACGCCCGGTGAAGTTCGCCGCACTGAAGCTTTTCAACATCGTGCTGACCATCGCGCTCAACCTCGTTTTCTTCCTGCTTCTGCCCGCCCTCTACGCTGGCGGAGGCGAAGGCTCGCCGGTGAGCGCGATATACAGTCCGGAGGTGGGTGTGGGCTACGTGTTCTACATCAACCTGTTCTGTTCCTCGGCACTCATGTTCTGCCTGCTGAAAGAGCTTACGGGCTTCCGCTATGTGCTCGACCGCGCACTGCTGCGGCGCATGCTTTCATACAGCTGGCCGATACTCGTGCTCGGCATCGCGGGCATTCTCAACCAGACAGCAGACAAGATTCTCTTCCCCTACATATACAAGAACGCTGACGCGCACGCACAGCTCGGCATCTACGGTGCGGCAAGCAAGATAGCCATGATAATGGCAATGATAACCCAGGCGTTCCGTTACGCCTACGAGCCCTTCGTCTTCGGAAAGTCGAAAGACAAGGACAACCGCGCCACCTATGCCAAGGCAATGAAGTATTTCGTCATCTTCACCCTGCTGGCATTCCTCGTCGTCGTGGGCTATATGGACATCCTGCGCCACCTCATAGGGCGCGACTACTGGAGCGGACTGAAAGTTGTGCCCATCGTGATGGCTGCCGAGATAATGATGGGAGTGTATTTCAACCTGTCGTTCTGGTACAAACTCATCGACAAGACCATCTGGGGCGCGTGGTTCTCTGGTGCCGGATGCATGGTGCTCATACTTGTAAACGTCGTCTTCGTACCGCACTACGGCTACATGGCATGCGCATGGGGAGGGTTCGCCGGATACGCCACGGCAATGCTGCTATCCTACTTTGTCGGACAGAAACACTATCCGATAGACTATCCCGTCAAGGAGATGACGCTCTACGCAGGCGTGGCTCTGGTGATGTTCGTCGCAATGACAAAAGCCAACTCAGACCTTCCCGTGTGGGGCGCGCTGGCTGTCAACACGCTGCTCATACTGCTTTTCACGGCTATGATAGTGAAGCGCGACATGCCGCTGTCTTCCCTTCCCGTCATAGGAAAGCATTTCAGAAAGAACTGACAAGCATTTCAGAAAGGACAAACAAAAACGGAAAACAATACATTAAACAAAACATCAAACAAAGGATTTATGAAAATCAAGACATTATTACTTACGGCACTACTCGCTACGGGAACCGCCGCACACGCCGACGAAGGCATGTGGACTCTTTTCGACCTGCCAAAGCCTGTCTTCGAACAGATGCAGGGATATGGCTTCGCGCTGCCTTACGAGAACCTGTATTCGAGCAGTGACGCCATAAAGAATGCTGTTGTAAACTTCTCCGGATACTGTTCGGGCGTCGTTGTGTCGCCTGACGGACTGGTGTTCACAAACCATCACTGCGGCTTCGAGGCAATACGCAGCCACTCTACTGTGGAGCACGACTACATGCTCAACGGCTTTTATGCCAAGAGCTATGAGGAAGAGCTGCCCAATGAGAACATGTTCGTGAGCTTCATGGTGGAACAGAAGGACATCACCGACTACGTGAACGGCTTCGGAATACAGCAGATGAGCATCGGCAGTCAGGAACAACTGCTCGACTCTTTGGAGAATGCCATGTCAAAAGAGGTGAAAGCCAACGACAGCACTCTGCGTCTGGAGATAAAGCCTTTCTATGAGGGCAACAGGTATTATGCCACAACCTACCGCGACTTCACCGACCTACGGCTGGTCTTCACCATACCTAAGTCGATGGGAAAATACGGAGGCGAGACCGACAACTGGATGTGGCCGCGCCAGACATGCGACTTTTCCGTGTTCCGCATCTATGCCAATCCGAAGACCAACGGTCCGGCTGAGTACTCCAAGGACAACGTGCCCTACCATCCGGAACACTGGGCTCCGGTGTCGCTCAGCGGATACAAGGACGGCGACTTTGCGATGACCATGGGATATCCGGGCTCCACCGAGCGTTATCTCTCGTCTTACGGAATACACGAGATGCGCGACGCGCAGAACGCTCCGCGTGCCCAGGTGAGAGGCATAAAGCAGGACATAATGATCCGCCACATGCGTGCCGACGAGGCAGTGCGCATAAAATACGACTCCAAATACGCGCAAAGCTCCAACTACTGGAAGAATTCCATCGGCATGAACAAATGCATCGACAGCATCGGAATCATCAGCCAGAAACAGGAATATGAGAAACGCATACGCCAGTATCAGGAACAGACCGGTCTGCTGAAGGGCAAACTCGACTTCGACAAGATGGCTGAGCTCTACCGGAAACGCTTCGACGTGATGCGCACTCTCACTCTCTGGAGCGAGACTTTCGCCCGTACAAGCGAGTTCACCACACGCGCTCTCAGGCTATCAAACGGCATGGAGGTGAAAGGACCGAAGGATAATCCGAAGAAACAATACGTTGAATTCGCCGACAACAGCGACGAATGGGACGAGGCTTTGGACAAGGAGGTGATGGCGGCACTGCTGAAGAACTTCGCCGAAAAGGTCGACCCGGTTGAGCTCCCCGACTTCTACAAGACCATAAACAAGAAGTTCAAGGGCGACTACAGGAAATACGTGGACTTCCTCTACGCCAAATCAGTAATCATGAAGAAGGGAGAGAAGATCTTCTTCAATAAGAAATCATACAAGAAAGACCCGGGAGTGCAGTACGGAATAAGCCTTATCGAGTCGCTGGCGGCACTCCGCGAGAAGCTCGTTCCGGTGAGCGACGAGATAGAAATGCAGGAACGATACCTCTGCGAAGCCAAACTGCGCATGGAGCAAGACCTTCCCCACTACTCCGACGCCAACTTCACAATGCGCCTGAGCTACGGTCAGGTGGGCGGATATGAGCTCGGCGGCAAACCGTCTGGCTACTACACTACTGCCGAAAGCATCGTGGAGAAGATGGACCGCGCTGATGAGAACATCGAGTACGCAGCCGAACCGATAATGAAGGAACTGCTCTCGAGCAAGGACTTCGGCATGTACACCGACAAGACAACAGGCAAGATGCAGCTCTGCTTCCTCACCAACAACGACATAACCGGAGGCAACAGCGGCTCGCCGATGTTCAACGGAAGGGGCGAGCTCATAGGTCTCGCCTTCGACGGAAACTGGGACTCGCTCTCAAGCGACATACATTTCGACAGCCGTCTGGCACGCTGCATAGGCGTGGACATACGCTACGTGCTGTTCATGATGGACAAGTGGGGACACGCCGACCGCCTGCTCAGAGAAATAAACGCCATCTGACACTCATCCCACAGCACCGTAACACACGGTGACAGAACAATCCGCCGGAGCACAGGAAGCCGTCCTGACTGCTCCGGCGCTTTTTTATCTGTCTTCCGCCAAGCCTTAGCGATTCACCGGAACGGGCTCTTCCACTCAACCGTACGCAATACATCTTATCGTAAAAAACACCATTCTTTTCCCTCTCACAGACAGAATATTCCCGTACAAAAGCCTGATTCTCAACAAAAAATTATATCTTTGCAGCAGCGACAACGCAAAAGGGCACAATCAGAACCAGCCCTCACATTGCAGTGTGCAGCCTGTCTTATAAAAAGACGGTGCGGACGAGAGCCGACAAGACCTGCTTTCGCTTTCCCTGATGCAGCCTGTCCTGTGTCACGACACTTGCACAATACGCTAACAGAAGCATACACCTGACAGTATTATTTCGTAACGAAGCAGCCTGAACATTTATCTAAACACGTTACATATGAGAAAAATCTATCTGTTCACAGTCGGAATCATGATGATGATTCTGGCATCATCCGGAGTATCGGCTCAGGAGAGTATAAGCCTGACGGAGACCGAACAGCCGGGAAGTTTTCCGATAGTCACAGACAATTCTACAGCCGTCATCGTCTTCGACAAGAACGACGCGCAGGTTGTGGAGACCGCCGCCACGGCTCTCGCAGGCGACATCAAGGCAGTGACAGGTAAGGAAATAGGTGTGGGAACGACGCTTACAGCAGGCAGCTCACCCATCATCGCCGGCACCGTCGGCTCGTCCTCGCTCATAGATAAACTTGCCGCCGAAGGCAAGATAGACGTCTCCGGCGTGAAGGGAAAGTGGGAGGCATACGGACTTCAGACCGTGGACAACCCCACAGAAGGCGTGGAGCGCGCCCTCGTTCTATTCGGCTCGACTCCCCGTGGAACGGCATACGCCATCTTCGAAGTGTCGCGTCTGATGGGCGTATCGCCCTACATATGGTGGGCTGACGTCGTTCCGCCGCACAAGGACAGACTGTATGCCTCAGCCGGACTGAGCGTTACGGACGAGCCTTCGGTGAAATACAGGGGCATATTCATCAACGACGAGGACTGGGGATTCCAGCCCTGGGCTGCCAAGAACATGGATCCCGACCGCAACAACGTGGGTCCCAACAGCTACGCGAAGGTGATGGAGCTGCTCCTCCGCCTGCGTGCCAACACGCTGTGGCCCGCCATGCACCTGTGCTCGGAGGCGTTCTGGGCAAACAAGGCGAACCTTCCCGTGGCGAAGAAATACGACATCGTGCTCGGCTCAAGCCATTGCGAGCAGATGCTGAGAGACAATGAATGGGAGTGGAGACGCTGGGGCGACGGCACCGGAACGTACGAGAACTGGAACTATGTGACCAATAAGGAGAAGATACAGCAATACTGGGAGGAGCGCGTCATCGAGAGCAAGGGCTTCGACGCCATCTATACCACCGGCATGCGCGGCGTACACGACTGGGCGATAAGCGGCTACCCGACCACCGAGGACAAGGTGCGCGGACTGACGGAGATAATCGGTTTCCAGCGCGAACTGCTCCAACGGCACATCGGCGACCCCACAACCGTACCGCAGATATTCATTCCTTACAAGGAGGTTCTTGAGGCTTACAACGCCGGACTGCAGGTTCCCGAGGACATCACTCTCACATGGGTGGACGACAACCACGGCTACATCAGGCAGATGCCGACAAAGAGCGAGCAGGCGAGGTCGGGCGGAAACGGCATCTACTATCACCTTTCCTACTGGGGAACGCCGCAGGACTACCTCTGGCTATGCTCCACATCGCCATCGCTCATAAGCTATGAGCTGAGCAAAGGATATGAATACGGCATACGCAACCTGTGGATAATAAACGTCGGCGACATAAAGCCGGCTGAGGCGGAACTGGAGTTCTGCATGGAGCTTGCATGGGACGTGGACCGCTGGAACCCCGAGGAGGCTCACAAGTTCAGCCGCTACTGGGCTGCGAAGACATTCGGAGAGGAGTATGCCGACGACCTGAGCGACATCAAGCAGGAGTACTACCGTCTCGGCGCGGGAGGCAAGCCGGAGCACATCTTCGCCGTGAACTACACCGACGAGGAGAAAGACCGGCGCATAGCCGACTACAAAGCCATCGTGGACAAGGTGGACAATCTCAAGGCAAGAATACCGTCGGAGCTGCAGGACGCATACTTCGAGATGATAGAATATCCGGTGAAAGGAGCCTACTATATGAACGTGAAGATATTCCGCGCGGCACAGAGCCTTGTGCTCGCAAAGGCAGGACAGCGCGACAAGGCTCTGGAGTATGCCGCAGAGGCTCGCAAGGCTTACAGGCAGATAGAGCTGATAACAGACAAATACAACAACGGTATAGCAGGCGGAAAATGGAACGAGATGATGGACTCCAAACCACGTCAGCAGTCACAGTTCTACATGCCTGAGACCGCCACACTGTCCGGAATAAGCAGCGTGCAGAAGGAGATAGAGAAAGAAGAGACATTCAGCGTGGCTGCCGACAAGTACACATCCGTAAAGGGCAACGTCGTGACAATGGAGGGACTCGGCATGAGCGGCTCCAGCGTCACCGTGTGGCCGATAGACGAGACACAGTATTCGGCTGACAAGGCATCAAGCGCACCCTACGCCGAATACGACGTTGAGGTGAAGAGCGGCATGAATACCATCTCGGCACGCTGCCTCCCCACATTCCCCATACATCCCGGCTACGACCTCCGCGTGGCTGTCTCCGTGGACGGAGGCGAGCCAGAGGTGTGCTCGCTGAAGACCACCGCGACGGAAGGCAAATGGAACACCACGGTGCTGCAGGGATTCAACGACGCCACCGTGACCTACAACTCCGACGAGGACAAGACCGTAAGCGTGCGCGTGTACATGCTCGACCCGGGCGTGGTGCTGAGCCAGATATACAACCGTCTGCCCGAGTCTGCCGACAACTCGCTCACAGCCAGACTCATAAAGAACAACGACTTCGAGCTGCGCACGGACGGAACGCCCAACCCGCAGGGCAACACCGACCGCGGCATACCTTACGGATGGGACCACACCGGAGAGCTCACGCTCGGACAGAACGGACTGCCCTCCTACGGCATCAACCAGGATGCAGCCAATCCGCACGGCTCGAACATATGCTGGATAAACTCGTTCCCCATGCCCGAATTCTTCGAGCTGTCGCAGACAATACCCGCATCGGAGATAGAGCCGGGCACTTACCGCGTGTCGTGCATGATGTGGATGGAGGAGAACAAGAAGACCTCCGGACGCCTCTTCGCCAACAACAACGTGCAGTACTACGGATATGAGAGCGACTACACCCGCCTGCTGACACCCGGAGAAATAAACACCTACGCGGGATATGCCGGACAAAACGGGGGCGGACCGTTCAACCTCATGCCCATGGAGGTGTATGTGACGGTGGCGGAGGGCGAAGACCTCAAGATCGGCATACGCTCTGGAAACAGGCGCAACGACGGAACGACGGCTACAGACAACGCCGGATGGTTCAAGGTTGACAACTTCCGCATAGAGAAGGTGAGCGGAGTGCCGCAGCCGGAAAGCGAGGACCTCACACTGACAAAGCAGCTCATAACCAACTACGACTTCGAGCTCTACAACGACAACGGCACCATCAAGGAGAACACTTCGGGCGACACGCGCCGCGGAACGGTCTACGGCATACACGGCTGGAACATAAGCGGACGCTTCCCGGGCGACTCCTACGGCATCAACAAGGACGCATCCAACCCTCACGCCACCAACGTGTGCTGGTTCCAGGCGAAGAACGGGACCATGCCCGACGGCTTCGAGCTCTACCAGACAATACCCGCCGACAAGCTCACACCGGGACGCTACATGATATGCTGCCGCCTGTGGGCTGAGGAGGGCTACCTCTCCACGGTGCGCCTCTTCGCCAACGACAACGTGCAATACTACGGCATGGACATCGACTACGGCAAGAACCTCACTCCGGGAGAGAACAACACCTTCTCCGGATACATCGGAGGAGCCCCCAGCTCGTTCGTGCTTCAGGACATGCTTGTATATGTCGACATCGCGGAGGGAGACGACCTGAAGTTCGGCATACGCTCGGGCAACACCAACGCCGACGGCTCCCACAGCTCAGAAGCCAAGAACGGATGGTTCAAGACCGACTTCTTCCGCATACACAAGGTTGACGCCACCGACGGAATAGAAACCGTAACGGCTGACGGTGCGGGCAAAAAAAAAGGGGTGTACAACATTAAGGGACAGAAGATAGGCGACAGTCTGAGAGACACTCCCGACCTTCCGGCAGGAATATACGTGGTGGACGGGCGCAAGACAGTGGTGCGCTGACCACGATGAAACTGACTTACATACAAGCCACAGACAAGAGGCGGTCTCCTTACGGAGGCTGCCTCTTGCGTTATTTTAAGCCATACTGTTGCATGTCACGCCGCTTATTGATAACTTTGCACACCGCAAAACAACATTCACTATGACAGAACTGAAGGAAAACCAGGGCATACCCAGACACATACTCATCATGATGGCGGTCATGGCAGGCATCACCGTGGCAAACCTCTACTACAACCAGCCGCTGCTCGAGCTCATCCGCCACGACACGGGCGCGACGGAGGTGGAGGCGAATCTCATCACCGTCATATCGCAGGCGGGATATGCCCTCGGACTGTTTCTCATCATCCCGACGGGCGATCTCTACCCCCGACGACGCATAATAGCCATGTCCCTCATCACGGCGGCGGCAATGGGAACAGTCATAGCCGTGTCGGACAGCATCGGAGTGATATGGGGCGCGTCGCTGTTTCTGGGCATGTGCTCGGTCATACCGCAGCTTTTCATACCCATAGCGGGGCAGTTCTCCAAGCCCGGGAACAAGGCGCGCAACATCGGCTATGTGCTCAGCGGACTGCTCACGGGCATCCTTGCCTCGCGCGTCATAAGCGGATTCATAGGCGAGAGGATGGGCTGGCGAGCCGTGTTCGTCATCTCCGCCGCGCTGATGGCGGCGTGTCTGGCAGTGACGGCGGCGATGATGCCTGAGATGAAACCCAACTTCAGAGGCTCTTATCCGCAGCTCATGCGCACCGTGTGGCGCATAGTGCGCACACAGCCGCGCATACGTCTCAACGCAGTACGCTCGTCGCTCGCCTTCGGGTCGATGCTCGCCATATGGTCGTGTCTGGCGTTCCATCTTGCCGGTGAGCCGTTCCGCGCTGGAGCCTCAACCACAGGCGTGCTCGGACTGTGCGGCATGGCGGGAGCCATAGCGGCGAGCGGGATGGGCAGACTGGTGCCCCGCTACGGCATAAAGCGGTTCAGCAAGGCAGGAGCGTTGCTGCAGCTGGCTGCCTGGGCTACGGCTTTCACATTCGGTGACAGCTACGCCGGACTCATCGCGGCAATCATACTCGCCGACATCGGAGTGCAGTGCATACAGCTGAGCAACCAGAGCGACTGCATACAGCAGATGCCGGAGGCTGCCAACCGTGCCAACACCATATTCATGACCGTATACTTCATCGGCGGCGCGCTGGGCACACTGTGTGCCGGTGTGGGCTGGGACATGTGCGGATGGGGCGGCGTGTGCCTCACGGGCGCGCTCTTCGCGACGCTCTCGCTCGCCATAACGCTCGTGGCTGACAAGCCATGCAAGAGGCAAGCCTGAGACAGAGAGGCACCCGCGCAACACTTCATACCGTCGGCGAGCCGCACGGCTGGCGGGATGTCCGGCACACCGTCGCCACACCGGACAACGCGGCACGGCATGCAGGCACGGCAATGCATGATTATACAAGAACAAGCTTACGTGGATGAATAAATATGCACCGTAATCCCGAAATACCGCCGTTTCCGCGCACTACTGTCCTTCCGGCTGCAAATACGCGGTTTTTACGCACTTCACGCAAGCCTCTGACAATCATCGGCTTGCGTTTTTTCATACCACAGAAAACACCATACGGCTTTGCGGAAGAGCCTTTTCCGCACTGCGGAACGGGCTTTCCCACACCGTGAAAGAGCATATATGGCATGCCGGGAATGGCTTTCCGGCAACGCGGAACGGGCTTTTTCATACGACGGCAGCTTATGTGGCGCGAACTTAATATCACAAAAACGGCGTATGAGAACAATCGTAGCATGATTCCGGAGCGTCCGAGACGCAACGCGCTTTCTATTTCGCGGATTTATTTTGTCAATATTTTTTACCATAAGAACGCATATTTATGCATTCCGATTATCCATGTGCCGGAATACAGCCCCTCCGTTTGTCCGTGCCGGAGCCTGCAATACGCACGTCAGGCAACGGTTTGCCGAGACTCCGTGCACCACCTGATTATGCGCGGAAACTTTTAAGCACGCACAAAAAAACTGTGACGGCAATCATCAGCCGCCACAGTTCCCTTACTTAACATCGGTATTATCCCTATCCTGCATCAGACCTCCGGCAAACGGATACGTCAGAAATCTGATGTCAGGTTTGGGACTGTCATAATATAAAACTAACGTCTTGTCACCTTCACGCTGCGTCTCGTGCCGTCGGTGTAGGTCTCGGTCATTATGTAGACACCCTTTCCAGGCGATGTCACCTCGCGTCCGTCAGTCGTGAACCATCTTACTCCCTGCACTGTCTTTGCCTGTTCCGCCACACCGCCGACGCCAGTCGGGTCAGCCTTTTCTATTCTTATGTTATCCAGATAAATGACGTCAGAGCCGCCTCCGGTATATCCGAACAGGGCGAAGCTCATGTGGCTGCATCCCTTCAGCTGACTGAGCGGAATCTCATATTTCTTCCATCCTTCCTCGGTGTCGCCGCCCACGATGTATTTTGCAGCCTCTATGCTCTCGCCGTCGTCACCGCGCAGATAGACATAGAGCGACGGACGGTTGTTCGGATAGGCTGTGGCGATGTTGTACACCCAGAACGACAGCACGTTGTCATTGGCGTCGAGAGCCACCTTGGGAGATATGAATCCGGCACCGGCATACTGCTCGTACATGCTTCCGTTGAACATGTAGGCACAGCCTCCGTCACCGTCCTGCGGCTTGGCATTGTTGCGTGTGCCGTCAGGATTGTCCACTCCCCATGTGTATCCGTATGAATATACCGTCTCCACCTGCCACGGGGAAGTCTCCGTACGGGCGTCGGCGAACGACTCCTTGTAAGGCAGCTGATAGAGAGGACCGAGCACCACGGAGCCCACTACGGTCTGTCCTGTGCCCTCAGCGGTGAACGGAGCCACGCCGTAATAGTCAAGCCGCTGGCTTCCTGTCCGCTCAAGCTCTATGGTGTATGTGTTGCCTTCCACGTTGTCGGCTATAAGGGCGAATGTCCTGTCGGCAGGATTGTAGCTGTAGACACGGTATCTCACCTCACCGTCAACGACCACTCCGCCGTTCACTCCAGCCTCGGGAGCATCCCAGACGAGGATGGCGTCCTTGTTGTCGGAGCTGCCCTTCACCATCAGGTTGCCCACCGGCAGAGGCACGTCGCGCCCTACGAACAGCGTGTCGGTCAGCACCTCGCTGCGCCCGTAGCTGTTTGACGCCACGAGCATGTAGGTGTTCTGTCCGTGGAGAGGCTGTGTGTCGGTCCATGTCATCGCCGCTCCCGGCACCACATCGTCGGCGGTGTAGACCGGCGCGGGGTTCTGTCCGCGGAATATCTCCACCTTTACGTTCTCCTTCAGGGCATTGCCGTGATAGTCTACAGCGGGCGTCCTGAACGTCATCACGGCTTTCAGACTGCCGTCAGCAGCCGCTTCCGACTTGTAGCCGGTGAACTCATAGGGCGAGAAAGCTGACTTCTTGTAGGTGAGCCGCACATCGTCGAGCTGCGTGTCGAGATAGTCGTTCGCACTCGTTCCCTTGGAGTTGATGCCGAAACAGTATTTGCCGCCCTCGCCGGTCACGACGTTATAAGCCACGTCCTTCATCTGATAGGCGGTGCTCTTCGGCAGGTCGCCCACATGTACGCTCTGTGTCTGAGGCTCGGCGGATGTGCCCATATACACCTTGTTCGTTACAGTCTCCGAATAGACCGACGTCATCACGCCGAGCGACAGCTCGTATACGGCGTCGGCGTCGAGCCTTATCATAGGCGTGTAGAGCCATGCCTCGACTGGCGTGTCGGTGACATATGCCGAGAACTTCATCCTCTTGTTCATGCTGTCATACTCCCATCCGTAGAACGGGTTTGTCTCAAGATCGATGCCGTCGAGCGTTGACGTATAGAGGTCGGCTGCTCCACGGCTGTCGAAAGTCTCCTTGTAAGGAGCCGTGTATACGCCCACGAAGGCGGAGTCGGCGGCAGACTCACCTGCTCCGTATTCGTTTTCGGGCACCACGGTGTAGGTGTTCATGCCCACAGACTTGACGCTGCCATCGGTCCATGTGAGGTGCGCGCCGGCGGAGGGCGACTCGAACACGTGCGCAGGCTCCGCCTCCTCGTTTCTGTATATGCTTATTCTCGTGAGCGGGCTTACAGGCTGCTCCTCGAGGTTACGGTCCGGAGCGTCGAAGCTCACGGTGGCAGTCATGGCGTCGTCTGCTCCGGCAGTCACCTCGAGCGAGCCTGCCGCTGCGGGAGCCTTCGCCGCTCCCACCGCACTCACCGACACTTTTTTAAGCATCAGCATTGTAGCGTTCTTTGAGCTGTCGCCCGTATATCTCAGAGCAAGATAATATTTTCCGGGCTTGTCTGTTAAGAAATCGGCATGGTAGTCGCCGAAGTCCTCATATAGCTCGAAGGCTTCCTCAGACGCCACCTTGCGGAATGTGGAGAGGTCGGCAGGGTCGGTTCCCACATACACCTCGAACGACTCGGGATATCCGTTGGTGAATGTCTTCATGTTGATGGTGTACCGGTATTTCACGCCTCCGTCGAGGCTGATAGCCGGAGTGATGAGCCAGTCGTCGCCGGTAGGGAAACTGTAGGCACTGATGTCGATGCGCACGTCATCGTTAAAACCCGTTCTCCATGTGTTGTTGTCGGCGTTGGCGTCCACGACGGTGAAGAACTCGCCGAGCACCGATGCGTCGGCGAACGACTGTGAGTAAGGTGCTGTGAACGCGTCGCCGCATATGATGCGCTCAGACTCGGCATATTCGCCGCGCTTGCCGTTGTTTGTCGCGTACACGCGATAGGAGTAGTTGTGCATCGCCTCGGGCGTTGTCTCGGTGAAAACGGTCTGCGCGTAGTTGTCGGCAACGGTCACGCTGTCGGGCATTCTCACCACCGTGTATCTGATGTTTGCCTTGTCCAGATAGCCTCCGTTCACTCCGGCGGCTGGCGCGTTCCAGCTTACGGTGTTCTTGCCTGCGTCCGCGTCGTAAGCGAAATTAACGTCGCCGACAGGAAGAGGAGTGTCATATCCCGCGTATTTTCTTATGGACGCGAGAGGAGAATAGCCTGTGCCGTTGCTTGTGTTCACAGCAACGTAGTGGTTGCCTTCGCTCAACGTCACCGGTATGGAAACCTTCTCGCCCGGCACGGCAGGCACTCCCTTGAGGTTCTCTCCGTCGAGCCACACGTTGAGCATGGCGTCGCCGAGAGCCGCTCCGCCGTATGTGAGCCGCGGAACGGTGAACTCTATCTTTCCGCCGAGGCTTCCGTCAGCGTCGAAAACGAGGTTGAGACCCTCCGCCATAGCCGGTGCGCCGTCCTTGGCGGCATTCTCGTCCACCTTCAGTGCCACGATCTGCTCGTTCTTGTTGAACCGTCCGATGAGCGAGGTCTCGGCAGTCTCGGGATTAACGGCATACAGCTCGCTTCCCGTCTCAGTCTGAGCCGCCCAGATGAACAACCCCGTACGTCCGTCGTAAACCATCGACTGGGAGTACATCACAGGCTGCACACCGGTGGTGCCGACAAGCGTCGGGCGCGCCGTCTTGCGGTCGATGCGGTACAGGTCGCCCAGCCAGTTGATGAAAAACATGCCTCCGTCGGGCACAGCGGCAAGCGTAAGGACGTTGTACTTGCCCCGGAACGCCGCGATCTTATCCATCTCATCATACTTGTCATTGTATATACACCAGTCCATTCCGGACATTCCGTCGTTATACTGGAGCGAATATGTGTTGTTGTCTATCGGATTGTAAGCCATCGTGGACGACAGAAGCGAGTAGCTCTTCTTCTCCGTTCCGTACATCACACGCTTCAGTTCCTGCCAGTTTTCCGTGTCTATGGTAATGTAGCGCGCACCGTTCAGCACACCCATGACGCTCATCGGGGCGATGCCTACGAACGTGTCGCGGCAGAAAGAAGCCGCTGTGAAGTCGTAGTCGAAGGCTGTGCGCAGAGGTGTCATAGCCATGTCACCGCCTATACTGAACGAATATACACCGTAAGGCACGCTTGTCAGCGAGGCGGAAGACCAGTCGGTGCTGTTTATAAGAGCGCAGTAGAGCTTGCGCCCCTCAAACGCTGATGCGTCGGCAGTCATCTTCCTGCCGTCCGACTTCAACACCCTTGTGAGACTCTTTCCCTTTACGGCAGTCTCACCGATGGGAGTGACAGCCGCCGGACCCGGCTTGCGCATTGTCAGAGGTGAGCTTTCCGCCGTCTGTGCGCCCACTGTGACGGAGCTCATAAGAAACGCTGCCGCCACGGCGATATCAGTAAAACGTTTTCTGTTCATATGTCGTTTATCTTTTTTTCTCATAAATACTGTCATTTCACTCTTTTTACTTCTTTACCCTTTCACCCTTTTACCGCATAGCATTAAAACCAGTATCAGAGTTTTACCTTTTTATTCTCTTTACCCTTTTACCTTTTCTCCGCGTAGCGTCAAAAACAGTATCAGAGTTTTACCTTTTTAATCTCTTTACCTTTTTACCTTTTACCCGCCTTGCGGCAAAACGGTGACCGTCATTTCACAATTTTCCTTACACTATTTCCCTTCTTCACTATATACATGCCTTTGGGTAGAGTTTCGGTGTCGGTCTCGGGTCTGAGACAGCCGTTCATGTCGTATATCTTCACTTTTACTCCCGTATCACCGGCAACGGCAGAGTCTATTCCGGTTGTCTCCGGAGCGAGTCTGAAGACACATGTCGAGCTTTCCATCGGTTTGATATAACTGTAGGTAGAGCCGTTGTATAGCAAAAGGGCTGCTACGTATGTCGTTCCGGGCACTCCGTTCTCAAACGCGCCGCTGAACGTAACGTCGGCTGTCTCACCGCTCTTAAGCATCAGATACTGCGGGTCAAGGCATCCGCGGATCACCGCTCCGCTCTCGTTGAAGATGTAAAGATATACATATCCGCCGAACACCCCGCTGTCGCACTTCAGCCGGGCGGTGATGTTCATCGAGCGCGCGTCCACGTTCTCGTTGTCGGCAAAAGACAGCTGGGCAGCCGTTGTGAGCACTGCGGCTTGTGCGGGAGCGTCTTTCACACTCACCTCGCGCATTGCGCTTATGATGCGGTTGTCATCGTCTGTCACCGCAAGTTTGTAGTCGCCTGCAGGCAGGTTCATCACATCAAGGAACTCCACTTCAGCACTTGCGCCCGGAGCAAGGTCTATCTTGTACTTCGAACCCGACGCTACAGGACGGAGAGTCTTACTGTCGTAGACGGTCACCATGACGTCTCCGAGATAGTTGACGTCGCCTCCGTTCACCACGGTTGCCCTTGTGCATGACGGCACACCGGCGTAAATCTCCGCCGGAGAGTCCATTTCATCGATGCTGAGGTCAAAATAGTCGGGATAGGCGAAGGCTATCCTGTCACCGCTTACACTCACGTTGAGATAGTTGGGATAGCCCACATACTCGTCGCGTATGCGGCTCCACTCACCGTCAGACCCGTGCTGCCGGCATACAGGATAAAGCTTATAGTCGCCGTCGGAGAGCTTTCCGAACTTGACGTTCTCTGTCAGCGGACCGTAAAAACCGTATCCCACCTCAAGTTCGTAGGCTGCGTCGGTGCGGTAGACCTCCACCGTAGAGCCCTGTGCGTCGGCAAGAAGCATGGCGTACTCGAACGAAGAAGCCTTCCATCCGGCATTGTATATCATTCCGCGGAGCGATATGTCGGTGCTTCCACCGTTGTCTATCGTCTTCTGCGCAGGCACAAGTCCCTCCGTGGAGACAAGCTCCACGTCCTCACATGAGTTTTCCTTGGGACGCTGGATGCCTGTTATTATCTGCTGGTCGTAGTTGTATCCTCCGGCGGAACCGCCCGTCCCCTGCAAAGGAGGATTGAGAGCCGACGTGCGGAAATATCCGTTGCTCATGCCGCTCCAGCCCCAGTTGACGTGCACGAATCCGTTCTCGTCGTATCCGTCGAACACGAACGCGTGTCCGCCGGAGGACGAACGGCCGGTGGCAATGACAGGTCGTCCGTTGTCAATCTCGTCCTCTATGATCTGCTGCCATTCCTCACTGCTGTAGTTACTCCGCTGCCGGTATGCCACACCTTTGTCATAATCGAAATAGTTGAACAGCGCGTATGGTATGACATCACTGCCCGCTCCGCTCGACAAAGAGTAGTTCATGCTTACCGATATGCCGCAGTGCAGCATCAGTTCGGCGACAGCGTCGCAGCCTGCTTCGCTGCTGTTACTGTCGTACTTGGGCGTCATGTCGTCCCAGGAATAATGGGTCGAGCCGAAATCAGCCGTAAGAGTGCGTCCTCCCATTATTGCCGGCGCATAAGTGTAAGACCCCTTTCCGGTCTCAGGCCAGCGGTGATAGTACATCACCTGAGCCATAGCCGTCGCCACACATCCCGTCGCACACTTGGAGCTTATGTCGTAGTCAGGACACATATTATTATATGGCGCGCCCTGATCCCACATTATGTTGCCAAGCAGCGGAGCCACTTTCTTGCCGCCGTTCGTGCTTTTCTGCGGCGCAGTCTCAACGTTGTTGTCTCTTATATATGTTATTTCGTCCACATAACCTTCCATCCAGTTGCGCATCTCAGGCGACATCCTGTCAAGGTCGAAACTGCCTGTGTCGCTGTAGCCCAGCACCTCCGCAGCCCTGTCCTCAGCCGATACGAGGACGAATCCGGCGTTGCTGCCGGCATTGAACACATACACACAACTGCGCCCTTTCGTGTCGTCAGCCGTATATACCAGTCTAAGGTCATCGCTTCCGACATTCTGCCGCACCCTCATCTGCGCCGCATTATCACGGAGAAACGACCGCGCGATTTTCAGAGCCTGCGGCTTTGTGACGTCCCCGGCAAAGGAGAGCAGCCCCGGCAACAACAATAAAACAGCAAGAGTAAGTTTTCTCATAATGACATCTTTAATTGGTTTTCACAGCTACAAAGGTATGTAAAAGCCGTAAAAACTAACAAAAGGTCACCAAACAATGCTTTCTGATTCATAAATTAAAAACCAAAAAGCTCATTTTCCAAGCATTTTCTGATATAGTGAAGGGGTCATTCCGGTGACTTTCTTGAACGCCGCAATGAAGTTTGAAGCCGACTTGTAGCCCACGCTCTCGGCTATTCCCTGCATGCTGTACGCTCCGTAGCGTCCGCTGTCCATCATCCTTTTCATCGCCACCTTTATGCGACGCTCGTTCAGGAAAGTACGGAAATTCTTGTTGTAAGTTGTATTTATCACCTGCGACACATAGTTAGTGTTCGACTCCGAGAGCCTTGCGAGCACAGCGAGACTGAATTCCGGACTGCAGAAAGTGTCCTCGTCCTCCATCACGGCGTCAATGCGGCGCAGCAGTTCTTCGGAGTTCGGTACCGGCGCGGAGGCTTTGTCATGACGCTCAATGTCTGCCACACTATCCCCGCCGGACGTTTTCCGCCTGTCGACAATGTCGCGGTAGCGGCTCTCAATATCGAGAAGCTCTCTGTTGCGTTCGAACAACGCCACGTACGCCACATGCAGTTTGTGCCGCTGACGCCACACCATCACCACCGCGGCGCATGCCACCGCCACCACAAGAAGCAGCATGACGAGAGCCGCGTTCTGATAGAATATGGTGCGTTTCTGCTCGTCTATGGTCTGCCTGTCGAGCTTTTTCTCATGCGTCTGGTAGCTGTTCTTTATCTGGGAGAACTCGTTCACGTTGAGCAACGAGTCGGTATACCTGAAGAACTCGTTCTGATAGAACAGGGCCTTTTCCTTGTTTCCCATTTTCGTATAGACACGCATCATGCCCTTGTAGCAGTCAGCGAAGAGGTAAGCCTCGTTCTTCAGCTGTGCCAGCGAGTCGTACTTCTGCAACACCTCGAGTGCCTTATCCAGATTGCCCTGCCTCTCATAGCACTGGTATACCTCCGAATAAGGATATATTTTCATCTCTCCCGGCAGTCTGAAACTGTCCACCACCGCCACAGCCTCGTTCATCCAGCGCGTCTTTTCGTCCATTTTATCGCGTATTCCTGCAATAAAACCCTTGTTGAAGCAGTAATAAAAGAGCAGTTGACCGCGCGGAACGCCCTTCAGTTCCTTCACTTTCTCGTTAAGACGCTCGGCATATGCGGCGTTGCCTATGTTGCATCCGGCACCTATCATGTTGTTCAGGAACTTGAACTGCATGCCCGAATTGCCCGAGACAAGGCTGAGACGATAGCCCTTCTCATACACGTCGAGAGCCTGGGCAAAGTTGGAATACACCGAATAGATGCCTCCCACGTTGTAGTATGCGTTCATGAGATTGAGCGTGTCGACGCTTTTCGAGTGTTCCTCTTTCTGTATATAGCGGAGCAGAATAGACAGAGCATGGTTGTAGTCGCTCTTCCTCAGATAAGCCCTTGCCTGCTCCAGATTGTCAGGAGCAGACCGTCTCTCTTGTCCGCCGGGTGCGGCAAGAATGGCGGTAAAATGGAAAAAGAGTGCCAGACACACATATATGAGCCTTCTGCCAGTCATGTTGCGAAATTGCAAAAAGATGATAACATATGAACAAAAACTGTCCTTAAACAGGTGCAAAGATAATGAAAGGCGAGCGCAACAGCAAGGAAGGAAAACGGAGTTTTACTTAACTTGATACTGCCGAGCCGTATCTTATCTTATGCAAAGATAAGAAAAAAACGGTAAAACACGGAGTACGCCACGAACATAACGTCAGTATGCCGCTCAACAATAATATAAATCGCATACGTCGGATACCTGTCCGGTATACGACGTATGCGTATGTCAGTCGATGACACCGGTGTTTACCAGTCCGAAATACACCAGTCCGAACAGTCCGGCGTTCCATCCTTGTATGTGGAAACCGAGATTCTCGCCCGTCAGACTATTGATGTGCTCGTTGGGCGACCAGTCGCCCGAGTCCACGAGGTCGGCTTTCCCTACCCGTTTCACCAGCCCTATCGCCTCCGCCTTGCGTCCCATCCTCACTCTCGCCCAGCAGTCCATGAAGCTCACCCAGGGCCACACGGCGCCGTTGTGATACACGGCAGGAGGATAGCCGAAGCTCTCGTCATAATACGGGAACGTCTCCGCCACACCGTAAGGAGTCATGCTCCGCGCGTTAAGGGCACCGATAATCTTTTGCGCACGGTCGTCGGGAACCACTCCGAAGAGTATGCCTACGGTCTGGTCCTGCAACAGCCGGTTGTTCACGCTGCCGTCGCGCCATATCTGACAATAATATTCACCGTTCCACAATCCGCCTTCCCCTACGTCCATGTTCACACGCCGGTATGCCCTGCCGTACGCCTCCTCATATTCGTCTGCCGCCTCCTTGTCACCGCACACCTCCGCCATAAGCCTCATTTTCTTCAATGCCGCCATATAAATGAGGCAGCTAAAGGGCGAGTATTTGCGGTCACTGACACCCTGCACATCCTTCCAGTCGCCCCAGAACGACACCTGCATTGGCAGTCCGATGTGCTCCTTATCGCGCGAAATGAGCCATTCCATCGCCTTTTTCAGTGCCTGCCAGTGAGTCAGGAGGGTGTGCCGCTCATGATAAACCTGCCAGAAACGTGCCACACGCAGTATGAAGAAAGCGTTTATGTCGAGGTCGTCGTCGCGCTCTATAAGCGGGAGTATGGTGGTGGGAATCTTTCCCGAGGGCTGCTGGAACGCCACCGTCTCCTCAATCATGCGCCGTTCGAGGTCGCGGAACATCACAAGATGCAGCCATGAGGTCCAGTAGCTGTCACGCTGGTTGAGCTCGCGGTAGCCCATCGTCACCACCTCATCGTTGCGCGTCCATTTGGTGAGCGACACGGCAGGCAGCATGTACCAGCGCAGATAATCGTCGATTTCATCGTCTCCGGTGACGGGTATGGCACGGCTGAAACCCTCTGTCTTGTCCTTCAGAACCTGCCACACGGCGCGTCCGTATGCCGTCAGTGCTGCGGGAGAGGAGAAGTCCTGCGCGCTCACCCAGCCGTCGTCATGAAACGCCATAAGTATTCTCACCGTGCGCCTCTCCCTTGGTCCGAGCGTCACATGCATCCGAAGCCCGCGCCCGTCCCACGATGTGGGCACGTCAGCCGTGAGTTCCACCTCGTGCCCGTCGCCCGCTCCCGAACATCCCTCACGGCTCACCGCCGACATTCCGCGCGCCATGTCTGCCGCAGGCAATGCCACGACATCGAACTCGTCGGCAGTCTTTCCCTCATTGGCACACTCCATCTCGACCATCAGCAGCGGCAGAGCCGACGTGCGACCGTCGTTCACCGCGAGCGGACAGAAGGCGGTGACGCTGAATGACGCATTTGTCAGGGGCGACCCGTGGTAAGTGTTTCTTATAAAGGGAAAGGCGCGGCTCACCCTCTTTTTCCTGAATCCGGAGAAACGGTGACGCCTTCCTCCCTTATCGACAAAGAACTCCACGCTGCCCTTGTCATGCAACCACTCGCCTATACGACCCGGATTGCGCATTATCTTTCCGAAGAAACCGCCGTCCTGCGATGCGTTCACCGTAAGCGCGAAGTTTGACATCGGATATCCGTCGACCTCCGCCGCGACCTGCGCCGGTGAGTCAACGCAACACAGAAACAGAACCGGTAAGGTTCCTAAAAAATGTCTTATGTTCATGCCTTAATGTAAAAACGGATTGTGTTTATCATCAATATCTGTATGCAAAGATATGAAAATAATGTGGGCGGACGGCAATACCGGCGTGTTTTTATTTCACTGACAGGATGAAAAACACAGTTCACGGCATGTCCGGAAGATAACGGCAGGGACGGTGCGGATGTAAAATTAATGTAAAACATGCGGTGTGTGAACTAAAATAACTAATTTTGCGCTGCATCAACGGCAATGATACTACAAAGCAGCAATATGGAATACAACACACATACAATGGCTGACGGACTGCGCGTGATACATCTTCCGTCGGCATCTCCGGTGGTTTACTGCGGATATGCGATAAACGCCGGCACACGCGACGAGGCACCGGGAGAGGAGGGACTCGCCCATTTCTGCGAGCACATCACCTTCAAGGGCACAGCGAGACGCCGGGCTTGGCACATACTGAACTGCCTCGAGAGCGTGGGAGGCGACCTCAACGCCTTCACAGGAAAGGAGGACACGGTGTATCACGCAGCCGTACTGCGCGACCACATAACGCGAGCCGCCGACCTGCTAACCGACATAGTGTTCCACAGCACCTATCCTCAGAGCGAGATAGACAAGGAGGTGGAGGTGATATGCGAGGAGATAGAGAGCTACAACGACTCACCTGCCGAACTGATATACGACGAGTTCGAGAACATGGTGTTCTGCGGACACCCGCTCGGACACAACATCCTGGGACAGGCGGAACGCCTCCGCAACTACACCACGGACGACGCGCGGCGGTTCACATCGCGCCTCTACCGACCCGACAACGCCATTTTCTTTGCCTACGGCGACATAGACTTCACCCGTCTGGTGAAGGCTCTCGAACGCGCCGGACACGACTCCGCACCATCCCATCCGCCACTGACCGACATGGAAAACATGCGCCTGCACCGCCTGCCGGAATACCGTCCGGAAAGGAAAACCATACACATGGACACGCATCTGGCGCATGTCATGACGGGCAACCGGGCATACGACATACACGACAACCGCCGAATGGCTCTCTACCTGCTAAACAACATCATGGGCGGACCGGGCATGACGGCACGCCTCAACCTCACTCTGCGCGAGCGGCACGCGCTTGTCTACACCGTGGAAAGTTCCATGGCGAGCTACTCCGACACCGGTGTGTGGGCTGTATACTTCGGATGCGACCCTGCCCAGACCGACCGGTGCATGCGCCTCGTAAGGCGGGAGCTCGACCGCATGGCGGACACGCAGCTGAGCGACAGGCAGCTCAACGCTGCCAAGAAACAGATAAAGGGACAGATAGGTGTGGCGTGCGACAGCCGCGAGAACTTCGCCATCGACTTCGCGAAGAGTTTCCTCCACTACGGATGGGAGAAGGACGTGGCAAGGCTTTTCCGCAATATCGACGCCGTGACACCGCAGATGATACGGCAGGTCGCGCAGGAAACGTTCGCTCCGGAGCTGATGACGACGCTCATAATAAGATGACTCCGTGCATCCATAATTATCCTGTCGCGCACATAGGACAGCAATCCACCGTACCGTTTTAACATTTGCCGCCTCGCAGGATTTTCATTTTTGATTTATGGAGCGTGAAAAGCGGGGACATGTCCGTTTTTATATCACAATACACCAACGTTTTGATTATCAACGGAATAAGCACAAAACACCTGCCCGGACAGCACCTTCAGGCATACCGCCATACACCAGACATCACACGAAAGAGGCTTTCCTGCAACGCCAAACGGGCTTTTCGACACACCGGAAGAGCCTGTATCGCACACCGGAACAGCCTTTCCCGCAACGCGAAAAGGCGCAATCGGCATGCCATCAACCGTAAAACAGTGGAACAACGGAGTGATAACTGCAAGACCATACGTGCCGAACGGCGGTGTGACATACCGGCTGTAGCAAGGCGATACGTGCAAAACAGCCCATTTCATCGGTGTCCGGCAGCTGGTTGGAAAGGCGGAACGACACCTCGGAACGTTAAAAAGAGATGCCACATATGTTAAAAGCGTTAAGCGTGAACGGCACTGCCACAGTCTTCAGCAGTACTTCATCAGCACGAGCCAGCCGCCATTTTCCGGCATCATCAATGTGGTGTCAGCATGCGGGGATTGGCATGATGTGACCGTAAAACGGTGCGGAGCAACAGTAGAGACGCAAAATCTTGCGTCTCACAAGGAAGGTAACACCAATAAAACAAGCCGTTTTTTGTGAATATACATTGCGCTTACCCAATCGTGAGACGCAAGCGATATGATTGTTACAAGCCGTTTATCAAACATATATATTGTGCTTACCTACTCGTGAGACGCAAAATTTTGCGTCTCTACTGGTCCGCGCGGTCGGAATAAGGCGAATGCACCACCTTTTATATGATTATATATTATTCTTTTTGAAATAAAAATAATGAATTCTGATGCGGATTTCAGATTCTTTTCAGAATCGTGTAATAATTTTGCGGCATAACAGAACAATAATAACGTAAAAATAAAAACTTATGCGTATGAAAGGAAGATTCACTATTCTGACACTCATGATGGCGATGTTCATCATGTTATCGTGTGACAACAATGATTCTTTTGACGACGGACGTCTGAGCGAGAGTCAGGTGCCCAAGGCGGTGTTGGCTGAGTTTGACGAGAAATATCCGGACGCCACGAACGTCACGTGGGCTAAGAAATACAACTCGTATGCCGTTGCCAGCTTCACCACAAACGGACAGAAAACCGCTGCCAAAGACCATACGGCATGGTTTGAATGGGGCACGGGAAAGTGGAACATGACCGAGATAGAGATGCCTTACGCCATGATTCCCGATGCCGTGAAGACCGCTTTCGAGGCAAGCGACTATTCCAAGTCACCGTGGGTGACCGACGACGAGGTGGACTATCTGCAAAGACCTGGAAACGCCGAGGCTCTCTATGTGATACAGGTGGAGAAAAAGGAGTCGGGCGTAGAGACCGAGATGGATCTCTACTACACCGCCGACGGCATACTCGTGAAGGAAATTGCCGACGTGGAGAAGGACAACGACTATCACGACTACCTGCCGCAGACACCGTCTGACGCCATCAGCGCATGGCTCACACAAAACTATCCGGGAGCCCGCATGGTGGATATGGAGCGCGAGCACAACTCCACGGAGATAGAGTTCGTGCACGGAGGACTGAAGTATGAGGCGGTGTTCGACTCGTCAGGACAGTGGGTATACACCAAGACCGACTTGGGACGCAACTACTCCAGACTCGTTCCCGAGGTGGTGCTCAGTGCTCTCACCGGCAAGTACAGCACCGGAGAGTGGCGCGTGGACGACGCCGAGGAGTTCCTGTCTGCCACAAACCACTACTACTGTTTTGAGCTTGAGCGCATACGGAGCGCGTGGGACGACGAGACCGACGTGTACATCAGTGCTGACGGAACGTTCATCGACCGTCCGCAGAATCCTGACATCTCCGGCGGAGAGGGCGGTAAGGTGCCCGTTGCCGAAGACCTCCTGACATTCATCGAACAGAAATACAACGGTGCGGTGGTGATAGGAAAGGAGTATGACGACGGTCTGCTGGAGATAAAGATAAAGCACGACGGACTGATAAAGGAGGTGAAGTTCAACGGCAGAAGCGAATGGGTGGAGACCGAGTACGACCTTTACAGCTACGACGCCCTGCCGCATGCGGTGCGCGCCACGCTCGAGGCTGACAAGGACTTCAGTAAGGCGAACATGGAGATGGAGGTCAAGGAGAAACCTTCCGACACCATTTACACCATTGAGATAGAGACCGCCCGCATGGAGGTGCAGTATGTCATAAACTCTGCGGGGACGCTCCTGCATAAGGAATATGACGACTGACGCACATGTGACATGCTTGTGATTATCATGGCGCGAGCCTGAGTAGAGACGCAAAATCTTGCGTCTCCCGATTAAAAAACGCGGCAATGTCAGGCATATAATCACATCAGTTCATTGCGCACACTTGCTTGTGAGACGCAAAATTTTGCGTCTCTACTTTGGATAGTCCACGTATAATGCCACATTGTTTTCATGTATGGGACAGCGTCGGTGAGTGTAATGGGAACCCGCATACAGATTGTCCGGCAAATCCTTTATTAAAAAACATTCTTCCGGGAAAAAACCGCAGGAGTACCGCACACACATCCTTCGGAACAACAGTATGTACACATCATCATATAACACCGCCACCGTTCCACCATACTATCCCGATTCTGATAAACAACATAACAGACATTACACTTCCACAAAACAAAAAAGGCGGCGCCCGCAACGTATGCGGACACCGCCTTAAGCCTTATACGACAGCCGTAAGATTACTCAATCTCTATCCTGCGACCCTCGTTCTTCTTCTCACAACCCTCAGTCTTGGGCAGGCATACCGTCAGAACACCGTCATTGACGTTAGCCGTGATGTGCTCCTTGTCGACATTATCGGGCAATGTGAACGACTGTTTGAACTGAGAATAAGAAAACTCGCGATGCAGATATTTCCTGTTCTTGGAATCCTTATCGTTTTTCTCCGTCTTCTTCTCCATGCCGACCACAAGCTCGTTGTCCTCGCTCAGATGCACATCGAAGTCATCCTTAGTCATTCCCGGAGCGGCTACCTCAATCTTGTAATCCTTCTCCTCCTCCACGATGTTTACCGACGGAGCTGTTGTGCTCGCCCTGAACAACCGGTCGTTGGAAAAGAAATCGTTAAACAAATCGGGAAACCAACTCTGTTCTGAAAATCTTCTGATAGGCATCATAACTAATCCTCCTGTTTTTATTTTTATGTTACACTATGCTTTGCAGACGTCCTCCGTCATCCTGACTTCAGGCGTTCAACCGACTATATGCAACAAGCGTGCCCGCATGACACTGTGTCAGCCGCTGCGGCGGAGTTTTTAACACTCGCGAAAACATCGTTAAACATTGCACCGGAGTATTTTAAACATACGAAAACTTTTTTCAACTTACGGGGCAGTGGTGACGTGACAACGGCATGACATATTGTCATGCGAGAGACGCGGACAACCGTGAGAATGCATAAAAATGCAGTTGTGGAAGTAAAAAATCTTTACAAAAGAAAATCGGAAAAGAGAATGCGGAGAAAGCGTATTATTGGTATGAAACCGAAGAAAAATGGCAGCAAGCGCACAGTTCCGCCATGCCGGTGATGCGGAAGAGGCCTTATTGTAACACGAAAAAGGCACTTCGGCGGTGTGAAACGCACCTTACGGCTGCACGGAAGAGGCTTTTCGGGCATACGGAACAGGCTTTTCCGCACGGTGGAAACACGGGGTTTGCAATGCAAAAAGATGTATACCGCTGGATATCAAAGAGTTGTAAAACACTCAAAACTCGCGTATTTGCGCACAGGAACACTCATGCTGGAAAATAAGACGGCTATGGCGGGTTGACGGCAAAGGAGGAATGAATAAATATGCGGAGCAATGTATATTTATACGGAAAGCCATGCAGGCAGGATGAGGAGCAGTATACGGCACACGGAACACCCCATGCTCACTCTACGGAACGCAGGAGAGCCTCCACCTCGAGACGTATCTCAGCCATGCCGTCGGCAACATACGTGCAGCGTGCGGCGAATTCAGGGTCGGAGAGAGAGGCAGAGCCTGACGACGACAGACCGCCGAGCGCACCGGTGATGGCGGCATTTATCATTGTGAGCACGGGCAGAGCCTTGTGCGACACGCGCGCCGCCTCGGCACGGTCGGATTCCTCAGCCGCCTTGCGCAGAGCCTTTTCGTGGACTAAGAGTTCTGAGGCGAAGGTGGTGAGAATCTCGCGTTCAGCCCCGGCGTCGCCTGCCGCGAATGCCGTGAGGGGCGCGAAACGTCCCGCGTCACCGCTCTGCGCGGCAGCTGGCGCGTCAGTCTTTCGTCCCGATACCGACATTATGACTCCTGCGAGAGTGTCCATGTCGAACGGCTTGAACAGGCATCCGTCGAAACCAGCCTCCTCGAGCTGCGGGCGCACACTGCGGTCGTGGGCGGTCATAGCCACCACCGCCATGCCGCCGCGGTCGATGGAACGGATGAAGTCGGCACCGTTCATCTCGGGCATCTCGATGTCGGTTATCAGAATGTCATACGCAGACGAGGCGAGCATACGGCGCGCCTCATCTATGCGGCGGCACACGGTGAGACGCCATTTTCCGCCGGAAAGGCGCGAGAGCATCTCCGTGAGAAGCTGCAACTGAAGCCTGTCGTCGTCTACGATGATGATGTCAAGACTGCCGCACGGAGGCATGGCAGGCTTGTCTGCGGCGGCATTCCGCTCCGGCTCACCGTCTGATGCGTGAGACACGTCCACCGGAAGAGTGACCGTGAATGTGGTGCCCTGTCCCTTGACCGACCTTAAAGAGACATTTCCTCCGAGCAGAGTGACGAGCTCGCGCGTGATGGACAGTCCCAGTCCGACGCCCTCTATGCCCTGCGCCCCGTCCAGACGGGTGAAGGCGTCGAACACACGCCGGCTCTCCTCCGGGGTCATCCCCTGCCCTGTGTCAGACACCTTGAGCAGCAGACGTCCTCCGCCCACTTCCGCCGTGACACGCACCTCACCCGTAAAGGTGTACTTAATGGCATTGCTGAGCAGATTGTCCAGAATCTGGCGTATGCGGAAAGCATCGCCCAGACACACGGCTGTGCCGCAGCCCGACGTGGCGCACACGAGTCTCAGTCCCTTCTCCGCAGCCTGCGGACGCATATCCTCCACACAGCCTGATACAAGCCGCGACGGGCGGAAGCTGGTGTTTTTCACCTCCACACGCCCCTTCTCCAGCTGATGATAGTCGAGCAGTGCGCCGACAAGACGCAGCAGATGAGAGGCAGAGCTGCGTATGTTCTTCAGATAGAGCGCAGGCTTTCCGCCATCCACATATTCTTCCAGAAGACCTATGAATCCGGAGATGGACGCGGCGGGAGCCTTTATGTCGTGCGTGATGGTGAGCAGCAGACGCTCCCGTTGCCGCATGAGCTGTTCGCTGCGGTTCTTCGCCCTCTCCAGATTAAGGCTGTACTCTCTGTCGCGGCGCACGTCGCGGCGTATGTTGAAGAGCAGCACCACGGCGGAGAGCAGCACCACGGCAGAGAGCAGTATTATCTTGTTGAGCACTGCCCGCCGCCCTGCCACGTCGTTGTCGAAGGAAGCCTGCACCGACAGATAGGCGTCTGTGCGTATGTCTTTCAGCAGCTGGTCTATGCGCCTCGCGAGCTGCATGCCCACCGCCTGCATGTCTTTCTCGCTGCGGTCAAGGTATGCCATGCGCTCGATGTGGTCCTCCGTCTCGGCTTTCTTTATCTCTGCGAGCACTCCAGCCACGGTGTCGCCTATGTTGACACTGCGTGTCAGGCTGTCGGCAACGAGCGTTCCGCTGTCCGAACGCACGCTCACCGTGTCGTTGCGCGACTTCCGGAAGGCGTCGGCAAGGCGTCCGAAGAAGTTCTTCCTTGTCTTCACCACCTCATACACCGTCTCGCGTCTCTCCCTCACTCCGGTGCCTTCGGGATGGATGATGAGCGAGTCTCTGCCCGTATGCAGGTCGTGCAGCTTGCTGTCGAGATGTGAGCCGCCCTTTCCGCGCGACATCATGCCCATCATGACGCGCGTGTTCTCGCGCTTGCGCTCGAGCAGTCTGACAAGCTCGTCTGTCTTTACGCCGAGCAGCGAGTCGCCCGCAAGCGTATTGAGAGAGTCGGCTATGTGCTGCGTGAGCGTCACCGAGCGGTCGAACTCCTGCCAGCTTCCGTCCATGCCGAAGTATACGGCGCTCTCGTTATTGTTCATTTCGAGAAAGCTGTAGACAAGACTGTCGGCTACGCTGCGCCTTTGCATGAGTACGCGCTCGGAGGCGTTCGTGGTGACATACGTGCGTGTGTTGTCATAGACAAGCCATGCCGACACACCCAGAATGGACACTACGAACACATATCCCAAGGCAACCTTTATCGGTACGCTTATTCTTCCCATCAGGTATATGCTTCGTTGTTTACAGCTGCAAAAATAACAATATAATGAAAAATGCGGAAAACCGCATCATTAAAAAAAGACAACACTGACAAAGAAAAGACCGGAGGGATGCGCGGAAAACAAAAGTTCCGGCAACCCTCAATGCGGGCAACCGGAACAGGGTTCTGCTAATGCTTTCTCAAAACCTCCATGTCAGAAAAATGTTTTCTATATCGCTGATGCTTCGTAAGGCTTATTGCAGGACGATGGCAGCAGGAGCTGTCTGTGCAGTGCTGTCGCTTACGCTGCTGCTGTCGGCAGGAACGACCGGAGTGGCTACGCTGTCAGGTGTGTCCTGAAGGGGAACAGGAGCCTGTGCCGAAGAACCGTAACCTGCGAACGCGTTGCTTACCGAAACCATCATTGTTGCCGCAAGGGCTGCAAAAAATAACTTTCTCATAATCTTATTGTTTTTAAATTTATAACTGTTGTTCTCGTTTATCCGCAAAATAATAGTACAACGTGCGTGCCAGAACATGCCATACAGACTTACCGCACTGATAATGAGAGCAGTACAAGAAATGTTGATTAAAAACAAAAATGGGGAATGTGTGGAGACGGTGTGGAATTTTTCCACAGATAATTGTGGAACGGTCTACAACGGAAGACCGTATTTCTGCATTTTGTTATATAGAGTCTTGCGGTCGATGGCAAGCAGGCGCGCCGTCTTGCTCTTGTTTCCTCCCGTGGCACGAAGGGCTGCCTTGATGCGCTGAAGCTCGTCGTTCTCGTCGCGCAACGCCATGTTTCCCTCACTCACCGGACCGAGCGCGCGCGACAGTTCGTCGACGCCAATATACTGTCCGCGCGTGAGCAGCGTGGCACGCTTCACCACATTGTTGAGCTCGCGCAGGTTTCCGGGCCAGTCGTAGCGCGCCAGCATCTCCGAGGCTTTGTCGTCGAAGCCGAGCACATTGCGCCCAAGCTCCTCGTCAGCCTGCTTCACAAAGAGGTCGGCAAAGAGGAAAAGGTCGTTTCCGCGCTCCTTCAGCTCAGGCATGCGGATGGTGAACTCGCTTATGCGATGGTAGAGATCCTCACGGAATCCGCCGTCGGCGACACACCCGGCAAGGTTCTCGTTGGTGGCGCATATGAGCCGTATGTCCACCTCTATCTCCTTTGTCGAGCCGAGAGGACGCACGCGCCGCTCCTGAAGGGCGCGCAACAGCTGCACCTGAACGTCGTAGGCAAGATTGCCGACCTCATCGAGAAACAGCGTGCCTCCGTCAGCCTCCTCGAACGCTCCCTTCTTGTCGGTCACGGCACCCGTATACGCTCCCTTCACATGTCCGAAGAACTCAGACGCCGCCACGTCCTTGGGTATGGCTCCGCAGTCGATGGCAAGAAACCTCTTGCCGGCTCTGCGGCTGAGCTCATGTATGCGTCGGGCGGCATATTCCTTGCCCGTGCCGCTCGCTCCGAGAATGAGTACGGACATGGGAGTGGGCGCGACGAGCGAGATGTATTCGTAAAGCTGTCGCGAGGCGCGGTCGTTTCCTTCTATGTGGCGCGGCACCGCCTGCGACGCCTTACGGGCAGGCGTGTCCTCAGCCACAGGCTTGGCTGCGGGATGACTCATTGAGAGCGCGTCGTTGATTTTCTGAAGAAGGATGTCGGGCTGAGGCGGTTTGGCAATATAGTCGGCAGCCCCCGACTTCATGGCAAGCACGGCATTCTGCACCTCGGCATAGCTCGTCATGACGATGAACGGCGTGTCCATGCCGCTATGGCGCATCCACTCGAGCAGCACAAGACCGTCGTGGTCGGGCAGACGGAGGTCGGACAGGATAAGGTCGAACGTTCCGGCGGAGTCCTGGAGCCTCGACTTTGCCGCCGCCACCGAGCTGACCTTCTCCGCATCAAAACCTTTTCTGCGCAGCCACGAGCCGATCATCGTGGCAAATGTGATGTCGTCTTCCACAATAAGAATGCTTGCCATGCACTGTGTATGTTATTTTATATTATCGATATCCGGTCTTACATTGTCGCGTATCTTTGTGAGATAGGCTTTCATTCCCTTGCAGTCACGGCGGTCGATGATGTCGAGAAGCTCCTTGAGCTCGTCGCGTATCTCCGACACCTGGTCGTGGGTGTAGGGATTGAACAGTATCTCTTGCAGCAGATAGTCGTCCTCGCCAAGCACTCCGCGGGCTATCGACATGTGCCGCTTGAACGTTGTGCCGGGCGCGTCCTGATGCTTCATTACGGCAGCAAAGACGAAAGTGCTGACAAAAGGAATGCTGAGCGAATAGGCAACCGTACGGTCGTGCTCGTCGAAAGTGTATTCGTAGATGTTCAGTCCGAGCGAGGCGTAGAGCTTCCGGAAGAAAGACTGTCCCTCGACGCTGCCCTCACTGATGATTATGGCGTTCTCGTGACTGAGCTGGCTGAGGTTTGCGAACGTGGGACCGAACATGGGATGTGTTGACACATAAGGATGTCCGCAATGCTCATAGAAAGACTGTAGTCCGGTCTTCACTGAGGAAATGTCGCTCAGCATGCACTGTGAGGGAAGATAAGGCATCACCTCCTCGAAAGCGGAAAGGGTGTATTTCACTGTCACGGCGTTGATTACCAGCTCGGGAGAAAAGTCGCGTATCTCCTCCGGAGTGGTGAAACGCCGGCAGTTATAAGTGAAACGCATGCGCAGAGGGTCTTTCTCATAGACCGCCGTCTCATGACTGAAGCTGAGCAGGTCGAGGAAAAAGCTTCCCATCTTTCCTGCTCCCATTACCAATATTCTCATCGTTTTTCAAAATTACTACATAAAAACCATACGCAGGCATGATTTCATTTATTTTATGACAAAAATGTTTAAAGGGGTGTTTTTTCATTCTGCAAGACCGTCAACGGTTGATTATCTCCATCTGCTGTCTTACAGATTCCTCATGCACTTCCTCAAAGACAGAACGGATGAAGTCCGCGCTCATGCCGCAGAGAGCACCCTGCGCGCCTCGCTTGTCGAGAATCTCGTTGTAGCGCGAGGTCTGGAGGACGGTCATGTTATGCTCTTTCTTGTACTGCCCTATCTCACGGCAGACTCTCATCCGCTTTGCAAGGAGCTCGATGAGTTGGTTGTCCAGTTCGTCAATCTGTTTGCGGAGCACGTGTATTCCCTCGGTTGTGACCTTCTCGTCGCGTACGACAAGAAGACTGAGGATGTAGTCGAGCACGTCGGGAGTGACCTGTTGCTTGGCGTCGCTCCACGCACTGTCGGGCGAGCAATGGCTCTCTACGATGAGTCCGTCGAAGCCGAGATCCATCGCCTGCTGGCAAAGAGGAGCCACCAGCTCACGGCTTCCTCCTATATGGCTCGGGTCGCACATTATGGGCAATGACGGGAAACGGCGGCGCAGCTCGATAGGTATCTGCCACATGGGGAGGTTGCGGTATATCTTCTTGTCGTAGCTTGAGAATCCCCGGTGGATTGCCGCGAGACGTGTGACACCTGCCTGATTGATGCGCTCGAGCGCTCCTATCCACAGCTCAAGGTCCGGATTGACAGGATTCTTCACAAGAACCGGCACATCCACTCCTTTAAGACTGTCGGCGAGAGCCTGCATGGCGAACGGGTTGGCAGACGTGCGCGCGCCTATCCAAAGGATGTCTATGCCGTATTTCAATGCCAGTTCAACATGCTCGGGAGTGGCTACCTCTGTGGCGACAAGCATTCCGGTGGACTTCTTCACATTCTGAAGCCACGGCAATGCCGTCTCGCCCTGACCCTCGAATCCGCCCGGTTTGGTACGCGGTTTCCACACTCCGGCGCGGAACATGCGGCAGCCTTTGTCTGCAAGCTGGCGTGCGGTGGTCATCACTTGTTCTTCTGTCTCTGCCGAGCAGGGACCTGCTATGACCAAGGGACGTTCGTTGTTGTCGCTCGGCAAGCGTAATGGTTCTAAATTCAATGCCATAGTTATTATGTTTTAAGTTTCTTGTTTATGATTAATGCCTGCCTCCGTCAGCTGTCCGGTCATACCGTAACGGGAATACTCTGACGCATGCGGCACTTGGATTATTATAAATTTTCCAGATTCATATCCTTTATCCTACGCAACGCCTCGTTCATCCTCGCATCCTTGGCGCACAGACTTATACGCACATAACGTGAGCCGTTGGAACCGAATATGAATCCGGGAGTGATGAATACACGCGCTTCGTGCAGCACACGTTCGGTGAGCTGTTCGGCGTCCTTGTATTGTCCGGGGATGCGTCCCCATAGGAACATGCCAACCTGTGAGGCGTCGAAAGTGCATCCCAACTCATGCATTATCTGTTCGGCTATGACGCGCCGGCGGCGGTAAGTGGCGACATTGGCTTCGCGGTGCCACTCCGGAGTATTGGTGGAATAGGCTTCCGCCGCCGCAAGCTGTATGCCTCGGAATGTTCCGGAATCGATGTTGCTCTTTATCTTCAGTATCCATGAGATGAACTCAGGGTTTGAGGCACACATCCCCACACGCCATCCAGGCATGTTATGGCTCTTCGACATCGAGTTGAGTTCGATGCAGCAGTCTTTTGCTCCGGGAATCTGCAACAGGGACATAGGGCTTTCGTTGAGGATGAGAGAATAGGGATTGTCGTTCACAACCACTATATTGTTGGCACGGGCGAACTCCACCAGCCGCACGTATGTCTCGCGTCTGGCGTTTCCTCCGGTAGGCATGTTGGGATAGTTTGTCCACATCAGCTTCACTCCGGAGAGGTCCATGCGTTCCAGTTCCTCAAAATCGGGCTGCCAGGCATTGTCCTCACGCAGATTGTAATTCACTATCTCCGCACCGAGAATCTTGCTCAGTGATGTGTATGTAGGATAACCCGGATTGGGCACAAGCACTTTCTCGCCAGGATTGACAAACGCGAGAGTGATGTGAAGGATTCCTTCTTTCGAGCCGATAAGAGGCAGTATCTCGTCTGAAGACCTTAGTTCCACACCATACCAGCGTTTATAGAACAACGCCATTGCCTCACGCAGCTCAGGCGTTCCCATCGTGGGCTGATAGCCGTGAGCGTCGGCATCGCGCGCGACAGAGCACAGTCTGTCTATCGTCTGGTCTGAAGGAGGCATGTCAGGCGAACCTATCGCAAGCGAAATGATATCCTTTCCCTCGGCGTTGAGCCTCGCTATCTCTTTCAGTTTACGGCTGAAATAATATTCCTGTACTGCCGACAGCCTGTCGGCGGGAGTAACTGTTGTTGCCATATTTATTCTATTTTACTTCTGTATATTCACCCAATATCTTCAGCGAACGGGTAAGAGGCGTTATCGCGTCAATGCTCTGACGGTAGCGGGTGAGATTGTCAAACGATACATCCACATAGAAAAGATATTCCCACTCATGTCCTATGACCGGTAAAGACTGTATCTTCGTGAGGTTGATATTATAGAAAGAAAGAATTGTGAGAACCTTTGACAGACTGCCTTCTTCATGAGGTACAAGGAAAACAAGGCTCGCCTTGTCGGCTTTTTCCAAAGGTCTGAGGAAATCGGCTTTATTAGGATTGGATACCAAAAGGAATCGGGTGAAATTATGCTTGTTGTCTTCTATATGGTCTTCAAGCACCTTCATGCCATACATTTCAGCCGCAGACGAGTTGCAGATGGCTGCCCATCCGCGGCACTGATGCTTCATTATGTATTCCGCCGAACCTGCGGTGTCCTCGGCTTCAACCATCTTCAGCTTAGGATGATTTGCCAACCACTTGTTGCATTGCATCAATGCCACCGGATGGGAATGCACCTCTGTAATCGTGTCCCAACCGTCCTGCGGCAGGCAACAGATGGAATGCTGTATATGAAGTTTATGCTCTCCCACCACCGTTGCACCCGAGGCGCGCAACAGCTCATAATTATGAAGCAGGCTGCCGGCTATCGTGTTTTCTATCGCAAGCATACCTATGACGGTCGGATCATGCTCCATTTCCGCGAACACTTCTTCAAAGGTGGAACAGCATATCAGCTGTATCTGCTCGTCCTTGAAATACTGATGCACCGCAATGTCATGGAACGAGCCGTGCACTCCTTGTATCGCTACTCTTTTCATCTTTCTTTTCTGTATTAATAAAAAAGCCCCGCTTTCACCTGAGTGAAGCGGGGCTGTATTCTCGTTTATACTTTCTCTTGAAATTTATACGCATCTTCCCGCTTCACAATTCCTTGCAAAGTAAAAGTAAAAGCTATAAAAAGATGCGTAAGACATATTCATATCATTCTGTTGTTTTTATTGTTTGCAAATATATAACAAAAAACTTTCAATTCCAAAACTTTTGCAATAAAATGTTCATTGATACCTCAAAATACCGTCATATTATTCAGTTGCCGCTGAAAATACCATACGGATCGTTGTTCTTATATATCTGATTTACCTTCTGTTCCATGTCTTCTTTTTTCTCGTCACCGTCCTTATTCAGGTCCGATTCGAACTCCTCAGCCGTCTTCATGTCTTCCTCGGCTCCGCCCGCGTCACCTGCCGCCATTTTAGCCTTGCCTCTTTCCCTGAAAGCCGTCGCACAGAATGGATTCAGATCTATCACCTTATTATATATGTCTATTGCCTGCCCGTAGTTTCCTTTTGCCGTTTCTATCTTCGCCTTCAGCAAAAGTATATCCTCGTTGTCAGCCACATGCTCACAAAGATAAGCCGCATCCTCATCGGCGTTATCCACCTCACCTGTCTCAAGAAGTATCTCTCCTCTCAGCAGATATGCGTCATAATAGTCGTCCTTTAGCGAGATTGCCTTTGTGAGCATAGCCACAGCATTATTGTCATCGCCCTGTCCGCGGCATGCCCGCGCATAGAAAAAGTAAGTCAGAGGATTTCCCTTATCTATCATCAGAGCCTTTTCGCATGCGTCTGCCATGACGTTATAATCCTCCATCATATAAGCCACCTCTGCCATACGCATAAGAATCCTGGTGTTGTCCGGCTGTGCCTCCGCCAGTTTTTGCAACTGTTCATAAGCCTTCGGCAGCTCGTTGTTCTGGATAAGAGCCTGAGACAGATAGTCCCTACACTCCAAGTCGTCCTTCAGTTCGAGTGCATGCGTGAGACACTGCACGGCATATGCCGGCTGACGCATCTTCAAAGCCTTCACTCCATCATACTTTAGCACATCAAAGTTGCGTGCCTCCTCTTCCTTCCTTCTTTCTTCCCGGGTTTCCTCTTTTCCCCCGAACAAAGCTTTAAATATATTCATTACAATATTGTTTTCTACTAAGACAATCTATCATGTTTGCAAAGATAATGCAAGCGAGCGGAAATAAAGCTTGCTTTCAATTTCCCGAGCGAAGCTTATCTTATGCAAAGATAACGCAAGGTGAGCGCAACAGCAAGACGGAGAAACGGAGTTTCTTCAGGCTTGATATTGCCGAACCGAAGCTTATCTTATGCAAAGATAACTTAAAATAAAGAGACAAAAAAATTATCATTAGTTAAAGTTGGATGAAATATTCAATTCTTTCAGGATAATTGACTATGTTTGCAAGAAGTATATCGAAGTTTATGTCAAGATTCATACCAGCCATCATATTGATTTTTGTATCATCTTTTCTGAATGCACAGGAGATAAACACAGAAGTCGGCAACAGCAATAAACTCACATCATTGTCTGATGCTGACTCCACAACAACCATGCAGCCGGGAACAGAGAGACCATATACGTTCGGATACTCCGCTCCTTCTGCAATGTCAGAAGAGCCTACACTGGCGCAGGACAGCCTGCATCTGCCGGTTCTCGACTCACATGGCCGTGTAGCACCATTCAACCTTTACCCGCTTTATTACGGAGGATGGTACTCATGGGAACTGCATCCCGGACTGAACGTCAGTGCCGGAGCGTCAGTCTTCGCCCAGTTCGGCAAGAACGCACGTCACGGTGCCGGATTCAGTCAGAACCTGTCTGCCATGTATGCGATACCGGTGAACAACAAACTGTCAATTGCCTTAGGAGGTTATCTCAACAACATATATTGGGCTCATGACGCCTATCGTGACGCCGGACTTTCAGCCATAATAGGATACAAGTTTGACGAACATTGGGAAGTATATCTATATGGTCACAAGTCTCTTACAGACAACCGCCGCATGCCATATTGCCTTTACGACATGAGTTCTGCGGGAGACCGCATCGGTGCAGCAGTAAAATACAATTTCAACGAAAGCACAAGCATACAGATATCTGTTGAGAATGTGTCCATGCCAAAGCGCAATCCGCTTTTTCTCGAGCCTCCCGTGACACCGGGCTCACGCCTTTTCCCCTGAACGTCCATCAAACCTTTAACCCGAATCGATCATCAGAACGCCGATTATGCATTTAAGGTTTATTGTCAGCTCTTAATCCTTCTTCCTCACTGCTGCCGTCATCTTGTATCCTGCTTTTTCCCGGTGTAGCCCGCTACATCTTCGATAGAGCAGGATACAATATGTCTGACAGCAGCACGAAATAAGAATGGAAGTCTAATGATAGATTCGGGTTTATCCGCATAACGCAACAAGAGAAAAGTCCAACTGTCACCGTTCGGGTTTAGCCCGACCTGCGTCCGGTGAATCAGCATCGCATCATACATTATTATATAATATAACAAAACTGGGTATATATTACGTCTCCGGCAATATATACCCAGTCATGCTCTTCACACACTATTTCAATTGTACCAAATGGATGAGTCCACTGCAACGTAATAATAACGATCGTCAGTTTCGTTATAAACATTGTCTAATTCATAAGACTCTTCGTCATAAGATCTCTTAACCGACTTCATAGTTCCTCCTCTCTAACAGACCGCCTCAGTCCGTCTTTAATTATATTATTATTAAAGGATGCGAGACACCATCCCTTTTGGTTGAATCATGATTGTTACAGAACTCTTATGCTATAATTGAAATTCCTGGTTTCCGCTATAAAATTATAAATTTTATCTGACAATACAAAACAAAGCGATTCTTTTTTATCATTATTTAGCAATAAATTATCATTTTGTTTAATGTTTGAATATTCATGCATCGCTGTCCATTTCCCTAAATGCGCCGATCACAATCGGTATGGCTATGCAGAAGCTCAGCACGTCGCTGCACGACTGACATATGATTATCCCCTTCAGACCGAAGAAATATGGAAGTATGACAATGAGCGGAATGAAGAACAGTCCCTGCCTTGCCGCAGACAGGATGTTTGCACGCAACGGCTTGCGGGTGGTCTGGAGCATCATGTTGCCTGCCATGGTGAATGCGTTGAAAGGATAGGTGGCAAGCTGCCAGCACAGTGCCGCCGCGCCTATCCTTATCACCTCGGGGTCGTCGCGGAATATACCGATGGCGCCGCTGCTGAAAAAGAATCCTGCAAAAAAGAACACAAGAAGGAACGCTGTGCCCACTTTCACGATGAAACCGAAGCCCTCACGCAGACGTCCGTAAAGCCCGGCACCATAACAGAAGCCGCAGAACGGCTGGAACCCCTGTCCGAGTCCGAGAACCACCGACATAATGAACATCGTTATGCGGCTCACTATCGACATTGCGGCGATTGCCGCATCACCGTACTCACTCGCCGCTACGTTGAGCATCATCACAGCCACGCAGCCCAGCCCCTGCCTCGAAAGGGAGGGCGACCCTCCGTAAACAATCTCCTTGAGATAAGCAAGACGCGGTGAGAAACGCCTTATGTCCAAGCGTATGTTCTCGCCTCTGCGGCTCATTGCAAGCAGCACAAAGAATCCCACTACCTGCCCCGTGACCGTTGCTACGGCTGCTCCCGCCACCCCCATGTCAAACACGAAGATGAACACAGGGTCGAGAACAACGTTCAGAACAGCCCCGCTTATGATGCCATACATGGCATACGACGCGTTTCCCTGAAGCCGCATCTGGTTGTTGATGGTGAGCGAAGCCGTCATGAAAGGCGAGCCCAGCAGTATTATCGACATGTAGCTTTCGGTATAAGGAAGTATCGTTGGCGTACTGCCGAGCCACACCGCGAGCGTCTTTATCATAGAAAGTCCGACAACCATCGCCACTATTCCCGCAACAAGGGAATACACAAATCCCGTTGAAGCCATCGTCTCGGCATTTCCGTGACGTCTGGCTCCGAGCTCGCGGGATATATAGTTGCCGCTCCCGTGTCCGAAAAAGAACCCGAAAGCCTGTATGAAGAACATCACCGGAAACACCACTCCCACCGCCGCCGTGGACTGTGTGTCGAGCTGTCCGACAAAGAACGTGTCGGCGACATTGTACAGACTCGTCACGAGCATTGTTATTATCGTCGGCACAGCCATTGTCAGAATCACTCTGTGGGCAGGCGCCTGGGTGAGAAAAGTGTAGTTGTCGGTGTGTCTTCGACCCATCAGTCTTTAAGTGAATAAGTCACTGTCGTCACCACACGCACCTTCTTCACGTATGGCGTATTAGAGTCGCGGTCGACTATAGAGAACTGTCCCTGGTCGGCTGTCAGTATCTTGTCAAGACGGCTGTGGCTGTTGTCGGCAAACTGTTTCGCAGTCTTCTCGGCGTTGGCTATCGCCTCCTGCATCATCTCCGGCTTCATTGCCGTGAACGACACATACTCGTATTTGACAGGATTCTCATATCCTCCGTCCACGATTGCCACACCTTCCCTGAGCAGCTCGCCCTGCCGCGCGATGATACTCCTCACGAGTTTCACATTGCGCGAGGTAACGGTGATTATCGACGTCACGTTATATCTGTACTGGCTCCGGTTGTCGGAATATCTCTCCGCATTCAGGTCTATCACCACCGGAGCGTTCACGTCTATCTCGTTTTCCTTTATGCCGTTGTCCGTAAGAAACCTCTTTATCTTGTCCTGCGTCCGTTCTATCCTGTCGTAAAGGTCAGGCAGACTGTTGCCAAGCTCTTTCGAAAGTATGGGCCACGTCACCTTGTCGGCGTCGACCTCCTTTTCCGCGAGACCCTTTACCGTGACTTTTCTGTCCTTGTTGGCAAAATCGTCAATTCCCCATCTGATGCACAAGCCCAGCACCACGATGCTCAGAGCAAGGAGCGCGGCTTCGGCTATGCGTCCGTTAGTGTTCCATTTCATAACAGTAGTCCTTTCTTTTAATGGTTTATAATATATTCTTCTTTTCTGATGAAGCCACATACAGCGCGCCTGCATGAGCGGCTGTCCGCGCAACCGCCCATACCACACGCACGCATTCAGTCCTCACCGTCTCTCCGGCTTATGGTATATCCGTTTGCCTGATGCGTCGCGAGCACCAGCACCTCGGCTATCTGCACGTGTTGCGGAGCGTTGGCGGCATAGACAGCCACGTCTGCTATGTCGTCGCCGGTGAGCGGCTTGATGCCTTTGTACACATTCTCCGCCCTATCCCTGTCACCGTGAAAGCGCGTCACGCTGAAGTTTGTCTCCACCAGTCCCGGCTTTATGTTGGTCACGCGGACACAAGTGTCCACAAGGTCAATGCGAAGACCGTCGGTCAGAGTCTTCACCGCAGCCTTCGTCGCACAATACACGTTGCCTCCGGCATAAGCCTGGTCGCCTGCCACGCTGCCGATGTTTATCACGTGTCCCCGGTTGCGCTCCACCATTCCCGGCACCACAAGGCGTGTCATTGTGAGCAGTCCCTTGATGTTGGTGTCTATCATTGTCCACCAGTCTTCGGTGTCGCCCTCATACTCCTTTTCCAGTCCGAGAGCCAGTCCGGCATTGTTCACGAGCACGTCAATCTCTCTCCATCCGCCCTGCAGCGACCCCACAGCGGCTGCGGCAGCCCCTGCGTCGCGCACGTCAAAAGCCAGCGTGAGCACTTCCGTCCCGTCTCCCATGTCTTTTTTCAGGCTCTCCAGCTTCTCCGTGTTGCGTCCTGTGAGAATCAGGTTGTATCCCGAAGCGGCGAAACGGCGCGCACAAGCCTCCCCTATTCCGCTTGTGGCGCCTGTTATCATTACTGTCTTTCTTTTCATATCACGTTTCCCCTTTCCATCAGTATCTGCACTATGCGCTCAGCCGTGCGTCCGTCCCAACGCTCGGGCACACTGCTTTTCTTCCATTCGCCAGCCGTCATCCGCCCGACCTCAGTGCCGAGTTTATCCGCGTCCTCGCCCACAAGGACGTTCGAACCCACGGTGACCGTCTCTATATGTTCGGTATAATTGTTGAGCGTTATGCACGGCACTCCGTTGAACGTCGCCTCTTCAGCCACGTTGCCCGAGTCGGTCACCACTCCCATGGCGTTTGCCGTGAGATAGCCGAAAGCCGTATACGGCATAGGCGGCGTGATGTGCATGCGGTCCGCCATGTCGGGATGACTCTTCAGTATGTCGCCCACGACGCCGGCGGCAGCCTTTCTCAGCGGTGCCACCACAGGCACACCGCCAGCCTTCGCGAGCATAGCGCATATCATCGTCTCCAGATTTCCCCGGTCTGAAATGAGTGCCTTGCGGTTGAGAGTGAACACTATGTAGGCGCGCTCCTTCAGTCCGAGACTGTCGAACACATCCGGACGCGACAGCCGCGGACGGTTATAGCGCAGCGTGTCCATCAGTATGTTGCCCACCATATATATCTTCGACTGCTCCGCGCCCTCGCGTGTCGCCGCGCTGCTTCCGCTGTGTCCGGCGGTGAAGAGCAGGTCGGAGAGTCCGTCGATGACAAGCCTGTTTATCTCCTTCGGCATGTTGATGTCGAACGAACGTGTGCCTGCCACAAGATGAGCGAGTGTCAGTCCCTGCTTCTTCGCTACTATTGCAGCCGCCATGGTAGACGCAAGATCGTCCACAACAATCACCGCGTCGGTCTTGTGACGGCTCAGATAAGCCTCAAAGCCGGACATCACCTGTCCCGTCAGTTCGTTCAGATTGTCACAGTCCACACCCAGATACACCTCAGGCTCCTGCATCTGCAAGTCGTCGAAAAGCGACTTCTCCAGTGCCGGGTCGTCCTTGCGTCCGGTATATACAAGATGATGACAGACGTCCACTCCCCTTCCGTGCGCGCTGTCTATTGCCCTCACGATAGGAGCGAGTTTTATGAAATTGGGTCTTGCACCCGCTACTATACATATTTCCATAATCTTTTTACCTTATTATAATTTAACTTCGCATATGGCGTGACTCCCGTCCGTGCGGTGTGCCACGCCATAAGCCGTCATGTGTCTCAGTCGGCGCTCTTGAACAGCTCCTTTATTCCTCCGATGCTTCCCATGAGGTTTGTCGCCTCGTAGGGCAGGTACACGGTCTTTGTCTTGTCGCCCTGCGCCAGTTCCTCGAGCATCTGTATGTACTTCTGCGCGAGCAGATAGTTTGCCGGATTTGTGCTCTTGCCCACAGCCTGCGTTATCTTCTCTATGGCTATCGCCTCAGCCTCAGCCTTGCGTATGCGTGCCTGCGCCTCACCCTCTGCACGCAGTATCTCCTGCTGCTTGGCTGCCTCGGCGCGGTTTATCATACTTGTCTTGTCGCCTTCCGACTGTAGTATGGCAGACTGTTTCTCTCCTTCCGACTGCAATATCGCCGCGCGCTTGTTGCGTTCTGCCTGCATCTGCTTCTCCATTGCCTGAAGCACGCTTGCCGGCGGAGTGATGTCCTGCAGCTCCACGCGGTTCACCTTTATTCCCCACTTGTTTGTAGCGTCGTCGAGCACGGCGCGCAGCTTGGTGTTGATGGTGTCGCGCGAGGTGAGCGTCTGGTCGAGTTCCATCTCTCCTATGATGTTACGCAGGGTTGTCTGCGTGAGTTTCTCTATGGCGTTCGGCAGGTTGTTTATCTCGTATGCCGCCTTGAACGGATCCATGATCTGGAAATACAGCAGCGCGTTTATCTGCATCTGGATGTTGTCCTTCGTGATGACGTTCTGCTTGTCGAAGTCGTACACCTGTTCGCGCAGGTCTATCGTGTTGGTGTAGACATACCGTCCGCGCACCACGGCTATCACGTTCTTCGCCTTGTCTATGAACGGGATGATGATGTTCACTCCCGGTTGCAGCGTGGCATGATAGCGTCCGAGCCTCTCTACTATTTTCGTCTCACTCTGCGGAATTATTACAACCGCCATCTTGACAAACAATATCGCAAGCACTACCACTGCGATAAGAAACCATGTTGTTATTGGAATCATAGTGTGTTTTGGGTTTGGTTAATATTCTATTTATTCTTATCCGCCCGCAGCCCGTGTGTGCGGGGCTTATGCCGTAAGACCGGGCATTATGCTCTTCTCACCCTGATGATGATGCTCTCGCGTCCGGTCACCATCACTTTCTCGCCCGTGGCGATGTCCTCCCCACCGTCGGTCTCAGCCTTCCAGTCGTCACCGTCTATCTTCACGCGACCGTAGCCGCCAGCCTTTATTGTCTCGCTCACCTCGCCTATGCGCCCCATCAGAGCGTCGGCATTGCTCACACGACTGTCTGCACCGCGCCTCAGCAGCTTCATGAGCCGGGGGCGGAGAAGCCTCAGCGACAACACTGAAAAGACGGCGAACGCCAGCACCTGCACCCAGAACGGGGCATCCGCGAGCGACACACCCATGCCGCACAGCGCGCCGACAGCAAAACATGTTATGAAGAAATCACCGGAACTTATTTCCAGCACAAGGCATACCACTGCCACGACGGTCCAGAACAACCACAGGTTTTCAGCTATGTATGACATATGTTCAATACTCTTTGGTTTGTATATAATTGTTTTTCAAATATAGTATTTTATTTTTATGTACGGAAATATTTAACATACATAAACACACCTTAGCCGCGCACCCCACACCGTAGTATGCCGTCCTTGCCACGGTTCTGCAACGGCAGCCTCCCCACACGCCGCGCGCTCATGCGGGGGAACGTCTTTCCGGAATGCATATTCATGCAATTCTGACGGTAAAAAATTTTGACAACGCGAATCTGCGAAACAGAAAACGCAATCTGCCGGAAACCGTATCACCCGCTCCCGAAAAGCCTTTTCCGCAGCAAAGGAAAGTGCCCCGAGCTACGTCCGTCACAGTATCACGACGCCGGAAAGGCTCTTTCGTCTCTCCATACAGCCTCATCCGTGCCGCTGAAAAGCACGTTCCGCACTCCCGAAAAGGCTTTCCTGCAAGCCCGGACGGGCTCTTCCGCGACGGCAGAAAGGCTTGTCTGCGGTGCGGAAAAGCGCATACAACTGACTGTCAGCCATTTACGCAAATCTCCCGAAACCCGCGTATTTGCGCCCTACCGCACCCTTCGGAGCAAATACGAAGCTCTCGTCGGGTTACGGTGAATAAATATGCGCTGTGCCATAGAGCAAAACGCATATTTATGCAGAATGTTTTTCAGCGTGAGCATCGTGCCTGACATGCCGGTGGCAAGGCGCAAACGGCGGCACGGAGACATGCGCTGCGGAACTTTACGGCGGCACGGCAGGACTCACAACGCCACCGTATGCCGACCGGAAAGAATAAAAACATGACCGTCATTTCGGTTAAGTTCGTTTTTTATATTATATTTGCAAGTCATTTGACTGGAATAAAAATAATACCGCAATACAATGAGAGGAAAAATAGACTGTTTCCTGCCATGCCTTGATCTGGAGGAAATGAGCGGTACGCTCGAGACCCTCCGGCAAAACAAGACAATAAGCAACATCTGTCTGATAGTAAACAGAGACTTCATACACAACGAGGAACTGCCTGCCGACTGCAATGTGATTGTGACAGACAATCCGGCTTCCGGACAGACCATAGCCGACATCGAACGGTGCACGGATGCCGAGTATGTGCTGCTGAGCACAAAGGGCACTCCGTTCATACTGGGACAGAACGCGCCTGAAAGATTCCTGCGCGTGGCGTCGGACACGGATGCCGCACTGGTATACAGCGACCGGTACACCATCACCGAAGGACACACCGTGCCACATCCGGCTACAGACTATCAGGAGGGAAGCGTGAGAGACGACTTCGACTTCGGACAGCTCATGCTCATAAAGTCGGCACTTCTACACGAGTATGCGGCTTCGGCACACACCAACTACACCTGGGCTGGACTCTACGACCTGCGGCTCTTCATCAGCCGCAAGGCTGGAATATTCCACATAAACGAGTTTCTCTACACTGAAAAAGAGACAGACAACAGGAAGAGCGGGGTGAGACAGTTCGACTATGTGGACCCGCGCAACCGCGAGGCGCAGAAGGAAATGGAGCACGCCGTGACACATCACCTCGAGTGTATAGGCGCGCTCGTGGACACATCCTTATACAACAGTCCCGACTTCAACGAACAGGAGTTCGCCGTGGAGGCTTCTGTCATCATTCCGGTGTTCAACCGCGAGAAGACCGTAGCCGACGCCGTAGACTCCGCCCTGAGGCAGGACACGGCGTTCGAGTATAACGTCATCGTGGTGGACAACCACTCCACCGACGGCACCACACGCATTCTGGAAGAGCTTGCACGGAAGGACGGCAGGCTCATACACATCATCCCCCAACGCCGCGACCTCGGTATTGGGGGATGCTGGAACACGGCTGTGGCTGACGACAGATGCGGACGGTTCGCCGTGCAGCTCGACAGCGACGACCTGTATTCGTCACCTCACACGCTGCAACGCATAGTAGACGCCTTCTACTCTCAGAAAGCGGCGATGATAATAGGCAGCTACCGCATGTGCGACTTTGACCTCAACACACTGCCGCCGGGAATAATTGACCATAAGGAATGGACCGACACAAACGGTCCGAACAACGCCCTGCGCATAAACGGACTGGGTGCGCCGAGGGCGTTCTTCACTCCGCTGGTGCGCCAGACCACATTCCCCAACACAAGCTACGGCGAGGACTATGCCATGGGACTCATCTTCAGCCGCAAGTACCGGATAGGGCGCATATATGACGAACTGTATCTCTGCCGCCGCTGGGGAGGCAACAGCGACGCCTCGCTGAGCATAGAGAGGCTCAACGCCAACAACCTCTACAAGGACAGACTGCGCACGATGGAGATTTCGGCAAGGAAACTGCTCGGACAGGGACGCGCCGACATAGCCGCGGACAACTCGCTCATGAGATTCTTCAACCGCCAGCTTGAGAAGTGGGACGACGCCAGAGCGCGCTATCACGGACTGCAACAGGTGAGGACAAGGGAGCTGGCGTGCGGAGACAACACCATAATGGTGCAGCACAATCCGGCGCGCATCGTGTCGACAGGAGCCGACATCTCCAAGAAGGCGATAGCCGGACGGCAGTGCTTCCTCTGCAGGGAGAACATGCCGGAGGAGCAGTTCGCAAAGTCGATGGACGACAATTTCCGGATTCTTGTCAATCCGTTCCCCATACTGCCGGTACACTTCACCATACCAAAGAAGCGTCACGAGCCGCAGGACATACGCGGCAACTACGGCGAGATATACAGCATCCTCACCGCCTACCCTACAGTGACGGTGTTCTACAACGGACCGCGCTGCGGGGCGTCCGCGCCCGACCACATGCACTTCCAGGCTGGCTCGGGAGGGCGTCTGCCGCTGACAAACGACTGGCAGAGGCTGAGCCGCGCACTACGCCCGCTGCTCACTTGCGACGACAACAACATGCTGGCTCTGATGACTGGCTTCATATGTCCGGCATTCGTCATAAAAACAGACGACGCGGCGAATGGCACGGCACTTTTTGAGACACTGTATGACGCCATGCCTGACGACAAGGACGGCACCGAACCGATGATGAACATTCTGGCATGGAGCGAAAACGGAGGTTTCATATCGGTTATAATTCCACGCTCCAAACACCGCCCCGACTGCTACTATGCCGCTGAAGACGACACACGCATGCTCATAAGCCCGGGCGCGCTCGACATGGCAGGACTGCTCATCACACCGCGCCAAGAGGACTTCGAGAGCATAACTCCAGGGCAGGCGGCTGACATAATACGCGAATGCGGGGCTACGGAGGAGATGATAGGGCGTACAGTGGACGCGCTCGAGAAGCTTGACATAAAAGAGAACGGCAGCAACCGGCACTTCGACGGAAGGCAACCAATGGTGTCGGTAGGAATAGTAAGCGGGGCGAAAATACGTTTCTCGCTCAACAAGCCCTACTCCGCCAAGGGCAGACTCATTGAGGGCGAGCAGACAGTGGAGTTTTTCGAGGGCGGCATATTGTGGAACGGCAACCAGTACCGCGAGCTCACATTCCACCCGCAGTCGCCCGACGCGTCGTTCTCACTGCACGATGTCACAATAGGCGTGAACTTCCATTGGGAACGAAAGGAGACACAGACGTTCCTCGGAACACTGCGTCTCGTTGTGGAGGCAGACAGCATGTACGCCATAAACGAGCTGCCGGTGGAGAGCTATCTCGAAAGCGTCATATCGAGCGAGATGTGCGCCACCTCAGGCATAGAGCTGCTGAAGGCGCACGCAGTGATATCGCGCAGCTGGCTGCTCGCGCAGATAGAGCGCAGGAACAGGCAGCAGGGACGCAGCGACAACTTCTTCTCGTTCATAAAGAAAGACGATGAACTCATACGCTGGTACGACAGAGGAGACCACGCTATATTCGATGTCTGCGCCGACGACCATTGCCAACGCTACCAGGGCATAACCAAAGCGTCTGACAGACACGTGGCGCAGGCGGTGAGAGAGACGCGGGGCGAGATACTCATGTCGGGCGACGAGATATGCGACGCGCGCTTCAGCAAATGCTGCGGAGGCGTAAGCGAACAGTACGAATACTGCTGGGAAGACAAGAGCATGGACTATCTCACATCAGTGCGCGACGCTGACGGAAACGCGGCTGAGACCCTGCCCGACCTCACCTGCGAGGAGAACGCGCGGCAGTGGATAACGTCCTCGCCGGAGGCATTCTGCAATACGGCTGACAACAGGATTCTCTCGCAGGTGCTCAACGACTACGACCGCGAGACGACCGACTTCTACCGGTGGCACGTCACATACACGCAGCAGGAACTGGCTGCACTGATACGCGAGAAACTGAAGACCGACTTCGGCGACATAATAGACCTCATTCCGCTTGAGCGCGGCAAAAGCGGACGCATATGCAGGCTGAGGATAGTTGGCTCGAAGCACACCTTCACCATCGGAAAGGAGCTTGAGATAAGACGCGCGCTCAGCAGTACGCATCTTTACAGCAGCGCGTTCGTGGTGGACAGGAAGGACATCAGGGACGGCGTGCCGCAGACATTCGAGCTCACAGGAGCCGGATGGGGACACGGTGTGGGACTGTGCCAGATAGGCGCGGCGGTGATGGGAGAAAAAGGATACAGCTATGACGAGATACTGCTGCACTACTATCACAACGCCGAGATAAAAAGAATTTACGAATAACATTATCAGACGATGAAGCAGAAAAGCCCTTGGGCATGGGTGCCCACACTATATTTCGCGGAAGGATTGCCTTATGTCACGGTGATGACCATATCGCTCGTGCTCTACAAACAGCTGGGACTGAGCAACGCTGAAATCACCTTCTACACATCATGGCTCTACCTGCCGTGGGTGATAAAGCCTCTGTGGAGCCCTTTCGTGGACCTTATAAAGACGAAAAGATGGTGGATCATCGCCATGCAGCAGCTCATAGGAGCGGCTCTCGGAGGCGTGGCTTTCACCATACCCACCGAGTTCTGGTTGCAGGGAACACTCTTCTTCTTCTGGGTGATGGCTTTCGCGAGCGCGACACACGACATCTCCGCCGACGGCTTCTACATGCTCGGACTCGACGAGCACCATCAGGCACTGTTCGTGGGCATACGCTCCACCTTCTACAGACTGGCTACGATATTCGGTCAGGGAGTGCTCGTCATGATAGCGGGCAACCTTCAGGTGATATTCAGAAACAGCATATCGTTCTCCTGGAGCCTCACGTTCTACGGCATGACCGGACTGTTCATCGCCCTGTGTCTGTGGCACGGATACATCCTTCCTCGCCCTAAGGACGACAGCAGACGACATGGCATAGACGCAGGAAGCATATGGATAAGCCTCATCCACACCATCAGGACTTTCTTCCAGAAGCCGTATGTCATCACCGGACTGCTTTTCATGATTTTCTACCGCATGCCCGAGGGACTGCTGGCAAAGGTCTCTGCCCTGTTCCTCATCGACGCTCCGAGCAACGGCGGCATCGGTCTGTCGCCGCAGGAATACGGTCTTGTGCAAGGCACGGTGGGAATAATAGGCCTTACTCTTGGCGGCATTCTCGGAGGAATAGTCGTTGGCAGGGACGGACTGAAACGCTGGCTGTGGCCCATGGTGTGCGCCATCACCCTGCCCGACATCGTATATGTGTATATGAGCTACGCCCTGCCGTCAAGTCTTATAATAATAAACACATGCGTGTTCGTTGAACAGTTCGGCTACGGATTCGGTTTCACAGCCTACATGCTCTACCTTATTTATTACAGCCAGGGTGAATACAAGACAAGCCACTACGCCATATGCACGGCTTTCATGGCATGCTCGATGATGATTCCCGGACTGTTCGCAGGCGCGCTTCAGGAAGCCGTGGGCTACCGCATGTTCTTCAACATTGTGGTGGCAAGCTGCGCCATAACGTTCGTAGTGGCATGGTTCCTGAAGATTGACTCCGATTTCGGTAAGAAACATGAAGAATGACGGACCGCCGGAATATCACTATCCAACAATAAAACCCGCCATGACGCTTCTGGCATTCCATTGTCCTGCGTCATGGCGGGTTTCGTTTTGCCGTACGGCAAATTCCGTTTCAGCCGTATGAAAAGCCGAGGCAGTCAGTCGGCAAACCTTTTCAGAATGTCGCCGTACTCCTCTATGCGGCGGTCGCGGAGGAAAGGCCACCAGCGGCGCACCTGTTCGCAGCGCGACATGTCGATGTCTATCACCGCGCTCTCTTCTTCATCGCGTCCGGCACGCCACAGCATCTCACCCTGCGGTCCCACAGCCATCGAACTGCCCCAGAAGCTTATCCCCTTTGTCTGACCGCTCGGGTCGGGCTCGAATCCCACCCTGTTGGCTGTCACTACAGGCAGTCCGTTGGCAACGGCATGCCCACGCTGGACTGTCGTCCATGCCTCTCTCTGCCGCTCCTGTTCGTCGGGTGTGTCGCTGTCGGCATAGCCTATGGCGGTGGGATAAACCAATATCTCAGCCCCATGAAGAGCCATCAGTCTTGCTGCCTCGGGATACCACTGGTCCCAACACACGAGAACGCCGAGCCTGCCCACGCTTGTGTCTATCGGATGAAAGCCTATGTCGCCGGGCGTGAAATAGAATTTCTCATAATAAGCCGGGTCGTCCGGAATGTGCATCTTGCGGTACTTTCCGGCTATGCTTCCGTCTCGCTCCATCACAACAGCCGTGTTGTGATACAGTCCGGCGGCGCGTTTCTCGAACAGCGATGTCACTATCACCACACCGAAGCGGCGTGCCAGCCCACCGTAAAACTCAGTGGAGGGACCCGGGACAGGCTCCGCCAGATTGAAATTGTCAACATCTTCGGTCTGACAGAAATAAAGGGAATTGTGCAGTTCCTGCAAAACGACGAGCTGCGCGCCATCGTCTGCCAGCCGCTCTATGCCTTCGGCTATATGCCGCATATTGGCTTTCACGTCTTCAGTGACACGTTGCTGGAGTATTCCTACTTTCATAATATGACTTGTTTCGTTATTGTTTACATTTCCAAATAATCACTTCTGACCGCTCTCAACGCATGCATCCCTTGGGAAACTGCATGGTGAGACAGTGCAGCGAACCGTGCTGGCGCACCACGGCAAGCGCGTTCACGCCTATCGTCTCACGTCCCGGGAAAGCCTCGGCGATTACCCTCCGCGCCTCAGCATCTTTCTCCGGCTGACCGTATTCGGGCACTATCACCGCACCGTTTATCACAAGGAAGTTGGCGTAAGTGGCAGGGAGACGTTCTCCGTCGTAACAAACGGCGTCGGGCATGGGCAGTCTCAGGAGTCTGTAAGGCTGTCCGTCGGCTGTCCGCAAGCCCCGCAGCTGTTTCTCAAGCATTCTGAAATCCTCATACTGTCCGTCCCCGCTGTCGTCACATCCGGTGTATACAAGTGTGTCGTCAGGTGCCGTACGCACCGTGGTGTCGATGTGTCCGTCGGTGTCATCGCCCGTAAGACTGCCGTGATCGAGCCACACCACGCGGTCGGCACACAGCTCGCTCATCAGCCGTTGCGCAATTTCCTCACGTGTCATCGGCTGGTTCCGGTTCGGTGCAAGCAGGCACATGCTTGTCGTGAATATAGTTCCTCTGCCGTCACTTTCCACAGATCCGCCCTCAAGCACGAAGTCGTCATTGTCCACCCTCACGCCGTTGAATGCTCCGGCATCATAGAGCGACGCATTGATACGGTTGTCCTTGTCGGCTGGAAACTTCCGTCCCCATCCGTTGAAGCGGAAATCCAGCAGTCTGAAACTGCCTTCTCCGCCATCCCGCTCGGGCACAAGCGTTATGAAAGAATGGTCGCGCGCCCATGTGTCATTGTTCTCACACTGATACACTCTTATGTTTCCGCGCACGTCTTCATCCGTCGACGACTCGATAAGACGCCTCACCTTGTCGGCGTCACGAGCCGCAACGAGCACTTTCTCATGACGTGCCACTATTCTGACAAGGTTCAGGCAGACCTCCGTTATTTCGTCAAGATAGGGACGCCAATCCGTGTCTTCGTGCGGCCATGTGAGCTGCACGCCGCTCTGTTCGTACCATTCGGCGGGGAGAAAATATCTCTGTCTGCATGTGTCGGTCATAAAACTAAGTCTTTGATTCGGTATGCAAATATAGAAAGAAAATTCCGAATACGTGCCCGCTCCCCCTTTCATATTGACCTGTACATTATTTAATGTCATGCCGCACACATTATTATATACACCAACACATATTATTATATAAGCCGACAGACATTATTACATCAATCAGCACTTCCTATCGCATAAGTCCGCACACATTATAATATAAGTCAACACACATTATTACATAAACCAAAACAACTGTCCCGATTTGCGCGCATGACTTTTCATATCGGTCCGGACGATATTTTCCGCCGGTCCGTAAACGCTTTCCAGGCTGGAAAGTAAGAATGTTTTTTTTAATAAAACAGGCTGCGCCCGGCAATTTGAAAGCAAGCTTTCATTGCGCTCACTGGCACTGTTTTTAAATAAAACAGGCTGCGCTCGGCAATTTGAAAGCAAGCTTTCATTGCGCTCACTGGCACTGTTTTTGTACGAAATCACAGTTTTGTTTTGCACAAAATCATTATTTTGACTACCTTTGCCGATGATATCATACACGTGCCACACTGATATATTTCATCAAGCAAAACAATTTATTCACATAGAATGAGAATATGAAGAAGTATGTTCTTGACCTTCAGGTTTCTGCCGTAGAGCATCCTAACAGCAAATACACGCTCATCAAGCTCACCGACAAGGAACCGTTGCCGCAGATGTTGCCCGGTCAGTTCGTCGAAGTGAGGGTGGACGGTTCACCCACAACATTTCTCAGGCGTCCCATTTCCATCAATTATGTGGACAGGGAACTCAATGAGATGTGGCTTCTCGTAGCCGCCATAGGAGACGGGACGCGCGCTCTCGCAAGACTGAAAACAGGCGACACGCTCAACTGCGTGCTTCCTTTGGGCAACAGTTTCACCATGCCCGCATCGCAGACTGACAAAGTGCTGCTTGTGGGAGGAGGCGTAGGAGTGGCTCCGCTGCTCTTTTTCGGACAGCGGCTCAAGGATTCAGGCATAACGCCTACATTCCTTCTCGGTGTGCGTTCGGCAGCCGACCTACTCGAATACGACATGTTCAGCCAGACAGGACGTGTGCTTGTGACAACCGAAGACGGCTCTTTCGGTGAGAAAGGATTTGTGACCAACCACTCCGCTCTTGCCTCTGAGACGTTCGACAGAATAGCCATGTGCGGTCCCAAACCCATGATGGTGGCAATGGCACGCTATGCCTACAAGAACGGAATAGAGTGTGAGGCGTCTCTCGAGAACAAGATGGCGTGCGGTCTGGGAGCATGTCTTTGCTGCGTGGAAAAGACGAGTGAGGGCAATGTGTGTGTATGTAAGGAAGGTCCGGTTATCAACATCAAGAAATTGTTATGGCAGATTTAAGTGTAAGAATAAACAGGCTCAGGCTGAAGAATCCTGTGATGACAGCCTCCGGCACATTCGGTTACGGACTGGAATACGCCGACTTCGTGAGCCTCGACCAGATAGGCGGCATCATCGTCAAAGGCACGACTCTGCAGCCGCGTGAGGGAAACGACTATCCCAGAATGGCTGAGACACCGTCGGGAATGCTCAACTGCGTGGGACTGCAGAACAAGGGAGTGGACTACTTCTGCGACCATATCTATCCGCAGATAAAGGATATCGACACCAACATGATAGTAAACGTGAGCGGCTCCTCACCCGATACCTACGCCGAATGTGCGGCACGCATCGACAGGCTTGACAGGATTCCGGCTATCGAGCTCAACATTTCCTGCCCCAACGTGAAGCAGGGCGGCATGGCATTCGGAACGACATGCGCAGGCGCGGCAAGCGTGGTAAGGGCTGTGAGACAGCGTTACAACAAGACTCTCATTGTGAAACTGTCGCCCAACGTCACCGACATCGCCGAGATAGCAAAGGCGTGTGAGGCTGAAGGAGCAGACAGTGTGTCGCTCATCAACACCCTCATGGGAATGGCGATAGACATAGAGAAGCGTCAGCCAATGCTCAGCATAGCCACCGGCGGACTAAGCGGACCGGCGGTGAAACCCATAGCCGTGAGAATGGTATGGCAGGTGGCAAAAGCCGTAAAAATACCGGTGATAGGTCTGGGCGGCATATGCAACGCCGCCGACGCGATAGAATTCCTTATGGCAGGAGCCACCGCCATACAGATAGGAACAGCCAACTTCATCGACCCTACAGTGACATTGAAGGTGAGAGACGGCATAAACGAATGGCTCGACCGTCACGGCTGCACATCGGTAAGCGAGATAATAGGCGCGCTCAACGTGTGATCCGCCTTACGCTACAGTCTCACCGTCCTGTTCAGCAGGCAGCAGTCGAGTATCACCATAGCCGCCATTGCCTCAACCACAGGCACCGCACGCGGCACGACACAGGCGTCGTGGCGTCCGCGGGCAGTCACTTCCACACGTCTGCCGTTGATGTCCACCGTGCGCTGCGGCTGCAAGATGGTCGCCACAGGCTTGAAGGCGACACGGAAGAATATGTCGTTGCCGTTGCTGATGCCTCCTTGTATGCCTCCGCTATGGTTGGTGAGGGTCACCACCCTACCGTCCTCGCCGATGTCGAACACGTCGTTCTGCTCACTGCCATGACCCGTAACACAGTCGAATCCGTCGCCATACTCAAACCCCTTCACGGCGTTTATGCCGAGCATGGCGCCTCCGAGCATGGCGTGCAGCTTGCCGAACTCCGGTTCGCCAAGCCCCGGCGGACAGCCTTTTATCACACAAGTGATGATGCCACCCACGGTGTCGCCCGCACCCTTCATGCGTCTTATAAGCTCTATCATACGCTCAGCCGCCCCGGCGTCCGGACATCTCACAGCGTTGTTCTCGGCTCCGGCAAGGTCGTACTTGCGGTAGTCGCGGTCGATGGCAATATTGCCCACCTGCGAGGTATATGCCGTAACGCTGATGCCCATCTGCCGGAGCACGGTCTTGGCAAGTGCTCCTCCCACGCAGCGCGCTATGGTTATGCGCGCTGACGAGCGTCCTCCGCCCCTGTGGTCGCGCACTCCGTATTTCTCATAATAAGTATAGTCAGCATGCGACGGACGGAACACGTCGCGCAGATTGTCGTAATCGTTGGAGTGCTGGTTGGTGTTGCGCACGATGAAACCGATGGGTGCGCCGGTAGAGCGACCCTCAAACACGCCGCTTAACAGTTCCACCTCGTCAGGCTCTTTGCGCGCTGTGGTTATGAGGCTCTGTCCCGGACGCCTGCGCCGCAGCTCGCTGCGGATGAACTCCACGTCTATTTCCACTCCGGCAGGCATGCCGTCCACCACTCCACCAACCGCCTCACCGTGGCTTTCCCCGAAAGAGGTGAGTCTGAATATGTTGCCGAATGTATTTCCCATTTCTTTGTATTGTTTATTCCGGCGGGCGCGAACTCCGCTTTAAACGCTCAATGTTTGTGATGGCAGCAGCCGCCCTCACCGTCGTGGCCATGACCGTGTCCGCCGTGGCAACCGCCATGTCCGTGGTCATGCTCACCGTGACAGCCGCCGTCTCCATGTCCGCAGCACTCATGGCTGCCGTCCTTCTCATGGTCGTGACCGCATCCTCCGCCACAGCCACCACCGCATCCGCAGCTGCACCCTTCGCCGCTCAGACGGCTCACCATGCCCTCTATCTCACGGTTGGTAGCCTCCCTGCTCTCCACAATCTTGCCCTTGAAGTTGAGCTCCATGCCTGCGAGCGGGTGGTTGAGATCCATTGTCACCTTGTCGTCGGTAACCTCGAGGACATGTCCGAAGAACCGGTTGCCGTCCTCGTTCTGTAATGGTACGATGGCGTCTTTGTATATATTGTCGTGGTCGAAGTGCCCGTTTATGCTGAACATGCTTTTGTCCAGATTCAGCACACGTTCCTGCTCAAAGTCGCCGTAAGCCTGTTCCTTCGTCAGAATGAAGTCGAACGCCTCGCCCTGCTCAAGCCCGTAGACTTGTTTCTCAAACTCGTCGAGCGTTATTCCGAAGCCAGTTATGAACTGGAAAGGCTTTTCCTCGGTAGCTTCCTCCACAAGTTCTGTTTTTCCGTCGGCTGTAGCATAGAGCTTATAAGCGACTGCCACATATTTGTTTATTGTCTTGTCCATTTGTCTGTATTGAATTTTGATTATAGGCGCAAAGATAATAATTTTAATTCATTCCGCATGTCCGGACGTCATACAATTTATCTTTCAGTAAGTTGTATATTATAGGATGACGTACGGCAATGAGAAAGATGAAAAACAGAGTTTTCCATCTTACTCACTGCACTCGCCTTTCACTATATTTGTATATATAGAATATTTTCTGTTATTTTGTACTTATAAAATCATCATATCATGCTTAAGACAATCTTCATAATGGCGTTGGCGGTGCTGACATCGATACCGTCGGAAGCCATGACAGACAATCTTTCGAAAATGTCTCCGCTCGTGAGGCGTCTTGCCTTAGCACACGTGAAAGGCAAGGCGGCACGGGGCGCGGCAGCCGCACACACCGGAGAGGGAGCCAGCGTATGCGCCTTCGTGCGTGCGGCAGGCAACGCTGACAGTCTGCTTACCGCCAACGGATGCCGCCTGCTGGCACAGGAGGGCGACATATGCATAGCCGACATACCGCTCGACAGGCTCAACATGCTTGCCGAAGCAAAAGAGGTGAGACGCATAGAGGCAAACCGGGGCAACACGGTGAGCATGGACTCGATGGCGATACAGCTCAACGCCACGCCCGTGTATGAGGGACGCAACCTGCCGCAGGCTTACACCGGACGCGGTGTGGTGACGGGCATACAGGACGTGGGGTTCGACCTGACACACCCCAACTTCTACGACACCGGCGCGGCAGAATACAGAATAAAACGCTTCTGGGACCAGCTTGCCACAGGAGACGGAGGCAACGGGATGTATGTAGGCAGGGCTTACGAGACGCAGGACGACATTCTCGCCCACTCACACTCGCGCGACGGACTGAAGCTGCTGCACGGCACGCTCACTGCCGGCATAGCCGCCGGAAGCGGATATGACACAAAATACAGGGGCATGGCATACGAGAGCGACATCTGTCTGGTGAGCAACGCCGTGACGGACGACCTTGAGTTCATTGCCGAGGATGACCTGTACAAATATACCTACGCCACCGACGCGCTCGGATTCAAATATATCATGGACTACGCGGAGTCAACAGGACAGCCGTGCGTGATATCGTTCAGCGAGGGCTCGGGGCAGGACTTCCACGGCGACGACATACTTTACTACGAGATGCTCGGACGTCTTACGGGTCCGGGACGCATCATCGTGTCGTCGGCAGGCAACACCGGACACGTGCGCAACTACATCAGAAAGCCTGCGGGGAGGGCGTCCGCCGGAGCGTTCCTGCGCATATGGGGACAGTCTGTGCTGCATTTCACGATGAAGTCGGCAGAGGATTTCGGCATACGGGTGGTGATATACGGAAACGCGAACGACACTCTGAGCGTGAACACCGCCGACATCAAGGCGGCTGCCGACTCCACAATGATAATAGAGACAAGCCCGGGCGGACAGAAATACACGCTCGACCTGCTCGCCTACACGTCGTGCTACGACAACACGGAGACGGCTTACGACATTTATCTGTCGGGACCTGACCACATAGGAATGGCTGTACCCGTATCGGTGGAGATGACCGGCACGGAGGCGGATACCGAATTCTACCGGGGCAACGGAGAGATGTACGACAGCGACAGAAACCCTGCCCTGCGCGACGGGGACAACACACACGGCATAAACTCCCCCTCGAGCGCGCCCGATGTGATATGCGCCGGAGCGACATCCTACCGCACCCGATACCTCAACACGAAAGGCGAGATGCAGACATACGACTGCGGCACGGACGGCGAATGGGCGTTCTATTCGTCGGTAGGTCCGACATACGACGGCAGGACAAAGCCCGACGTACTGGCACCTGGCACGAACATACTCACCTCGATGAGCAGTTTCTACATGGAGAACAATCCTGAAGACGACACGGAGATGGTGGCTGAATCGACATTCAAGGGCAGACGCTACGGATGGATGAGCTGCTCGGGCACGTCGATGTCGTCGCCAGCCGTAGCAGGAACAATAGCCCTGTGGCTTCAGGCGCGCCCCGACCTCACACCGGAGGACATAATGGGCGTGATAAGACGCACGAGCCGCCGGTACGCTGACATGGAGGGCGAGAAGGACAACAGGTACGGATACGGACAGATAGACGCCTACCGGGGACTGCTCGACATACTTGGCATCGACGCGATAGAGGGCATATCCACACACAGGGCTGAACTGCTGAGAATAAGTCCGGGCGAAGCCATGACGCTCAACATAGAGACCGACACCCCGCTGGAGCGGCGGCTGGAGGTGAGCGTATACACCACGGACGGACGGCTGGCGGCAAAGACCGCAATGGAACGGGGCGCTACGCGCATGAGCAAGCGCATGGACCTGCCCGGCAAAGGGGTGTATGTGGTGCAGACAAACGGCGGAGGAAAGGGCACGACAGGCTCGGCACTCGTAAGGATGAGATGACGGGAGAGGCATGGACATGCTTTCCTGCCTTGACTTTATTTTGACAAAAGAAAAACGCAAAATAGAAAGCGCGGCGGCACGGAAACCGTATAATAACCGCATAAGGATGCGGAAAGACAGCGGAAGAACACCGCCACGACTACCGGAAACGCTGTTCCGCATCGCCGGAAAGCACGTCTTGCATCATAAAAAGGGCTCGATGACATGGCGAAACGGGCTTTTCCGCATCACAGGAAAGCCCGTATGGCACAGCAGGAAAGCCTTAACGAGACGGCAAAAAGGCATAACACACTGAAAGACAAATGATTAACAAAAAGCCTCAAAAAGCGCGTATTCGCGCCGGATGAGCCTGCGGCATGCGAACAAACGCTTCTCGCGGAGTTGACGTTGTGCTCCTCAGGGTGCATAATGGACGAATGTGCGGAAATGAGGGCGCACGCTACGGCAGCACGTCACAGTCTCCGGAGTGAGCCGCAGACGGCACGGCAAGGGTACGGCATACCGCATTTATATGTTTTTTTTCGTTTGTTACGCTGATTTTCCTTAACTTTGCCATCAAAAAACAAACAAAATGGCAGACATCAGAAAACCCTTGCTGGGCATGTCGCTCTACGAGCTGAAGGAGGTGGCAAAAGCCGCAGGACTGCCGGCATTCGCCGGAGGACAGATGGCAAAATGGATATACACGCAGCACGTCGGCAGCATCGACGACATGACGAACATATCGAAAGCCGGACGCGAGAAGCTGAAGGAGGACTACGTCATAGGCTGCATGCCGCATCTGGAAAGGCTGGAATCGAAGGACGGGACAGTGAAATATCTCTTCCCCACCACCTCCGGAAAGAGCGTGGAGACGGTTTTCATACCCGACAACGACAGGGCGACGCTATGCGTCTCGTCACAGGTGGGATGCAAGATGAACTGTCTTTTCTGCCAGACAGGCAAACAGGGATTTGAGGGAAACCTGCCCGCAAGCGACATACTGAACCAGATATACTCCCTGCCGGAGCGCGGGAAGCTCACCAACATAGTGTTCATGGGACAGGGAGAACCGATGGACAACCTCGACAATGTGCTGCGTTCCACAGAGGCGCTCACGGCTTCCTACGGCTACGCATGGAGCCCCAAGCGCGTCACGGTGAGCAGTGTGGGCGTGAAGACAAAGCTGAGACGCTTTCTCGACGAGAGCGACTGCCACGTGGCTATAAGCATGCACTCGCCATTCCACGAACAGCGCATGCAGCTCATGCCTGCCGAACGCGCCATGCCGATAGAGAGCATCGTGGAACTGCTGCGCGGATATGACTTCAGCCACCAGCGTCGGCTGTCGTTCGAGTACATCATGTTCGGAGGCGTGAACGACTCAATGGAGCACGCGAAGGAGATAATAAGGCTCACGCGCGGACTGAGTTGCAGGGTGAACCTGATAAGATATCACAAGATACCTGACGTGGAACTGAGAGGATGCGACGAGCGGAAGATGGAGTCGTTCCGCGACTATCTCACGGCGCACGGAGTGTTCACCACAATCAGGGCAAGCCGGGGACAGGACATATTCGCGGCTTGCGGACTGCTGAACACCGCACACGGAAAAGGCACGGACAGGAAGATGACAGGCGGAAACGACGGCGGCGGAGACGCGGACAACGGACGGAAGCCTACGGAATGACTCACTTTTTACACACAACTATACATATATGGAACACAGAAAAATACGCGTTGCCATAACGCACGGTGACACTAACGGCATAGGGTATGAACTTATTTTCAAGGCATTCGCCGAACCTCAGATGTTCGACCTGTGCATTCCGATAATCTACGGCTCGCCAAAGATAGCCGCATATCACCGGAAGGCTCTCGACATACAGGCTAACTTCAGCATCATAAACAATGCGGAGGAGGCTTGCGAGGGACGGATAAACATGCTGGCTTGCTTCGACGAGGAGGTGAAGGTGGACATGGGCACCGGGACGGAAGACTCGCGCAGGGCTGCCGAAAAGGCTACGGAAAGGGCTCTGGAGGACTTCGGCAAAGGACTGTTCGACGTGCTCGTGGCTGGTCCGGAGGGACAGGAGGACGGGTGCTACGCACAACTGAGAGAACGGCTCGCCGCACACTTCGGGCATGAGCACACTCCGTTCTGCGTCCTTACAAACGACTCCATGCGCCTGACCACCACAACATCGGGGCTGCCCATAAAGAATGTGGCTGACGGAATAACGGCAGAGGGACTGGAGAAACTGACGCGCGACTTCTTCACAAGCCTGAAACGCGACTTCAGGATATACAACCCGCGCATAGCCGTACTGGCTCTCAACCACGGCACAGACGGACACGAGGAAAGCGAGGTGATTGCTCCGGTGACCGGAAAACTGTATGACGAGGGTGTGTATGCGTTCGGTCCTTATCAGGCAAACACGTTTTTCGGCGACGGGATGTACGAGTCGTTCGACGGCGTAGTGGCGATGTATGACGACCAGGGACTCATTCCCTTCAAGACACTTGCCACTGAATGCGGCACATGCTACGTGGCAGGACTGCCACTGGTGTGCACAACGACGGCGCACGGGGCACGGCACGACATAGCCGGAACATGGCAGGCGGACGTCAGCCCGTTCAGACACGCCATATATGAGGCGGCTGACATACTGCGCAACCGAGCCACTTACGACGAGCCGCTGGCTAATCCTCTGAAGAAGCTTTACCACGAAAAGCGCGACGACAGCGACAAGGTGCGCTTCGCGGTTTCCAAAAACGAGGAAACGGAAAAGGGCGACAAGTAGGATGAGCCGGAAGTGGAACAACATCTTCTTCGGCTTCGGACTGGCGGCACTCATACTCATGGCTGCCGGCATAGACATGGACGAGGCGCGTGACGCACTGAAAAGCGCAAGCTACAGGTTTCCGCTCATCGTCATGCTCTGGGCTCTGCTGTACATCCTCAACACCGCAGCGTGGTATCTGATAATAAACGCCGGAGGACGGAGCGGCATAAAGTTCGGATGGCTGTACAAGGTGACGGTGAGCGGATTCGCCCTCAACTACGCCACTCCGGGCGGTCTGATGGGAGGCGAGCCCTACAGGGTGATGGAACTGAAGCCGCACATAGGCGTGGAGAGAGCGTCGTCGTCGGTCATACTGTATGTGATGACGCACATCTTCAGCCATCTGTTGTTCTGGCTCATGTCGGTGTTCATATGTCTGCTGACACAGCCTGCCGACGCGCTCACGGCATCGGTGATGGCTGCCACGACGGTGTTCTGCGCGCTCGGAGTGTGGTTCTTCATATCATGCTACCGCACAGGTCTGGCATCAAGACTGATAAACCTCACACGCCACATGCCGATGCTGAAAAAGAGAATGGAAGCCTTCGCCGCGCGCAACCGTGAGAAAATAGAAAACATAGACCGCCAGACGGCGGCGCTGCACACACAAAGCAAAAGCCGGTTCGCAGCCGCAGTGATGCTGGAACTGGCGTGCCGCTTCTGCTCGGTGGCTGAGATTTACATCATCATCACACTGATGTCGCCCGGTGTGAGCTATGTGCAGTGCATACTGATACTGGCGTTCACAAGCCTGTTTGCCAACCTGCTGTTCTTCATGCCGCTGCAGATAGGCGGGCGCGAGGGCGGATTCCTCATGTCGGCGGCAAGTCTCGGAGCGGGAGCGGGAGCCGGAATATTCACCGCACTGATAGTAAGGCTGCGCGAGCTTGTGTGGACAGGGATAGGTCTGTTGCTTATGAAGGCAGACCGGAAATGTCATAACAGTAATACGGCACGAGACTGAAGGATATATTAAAAAACAGCGCCAGCGAGCGCAATGAGAGCTTGCTATCAAATTGCCGAGCGCAGCCTGTTTTATTTAAAAACAGCGCCAGCGAGCGCAATGAGAGCTTGCTGTCAAATTGCCGAGCGCAGCCTGCTTTATATAAAAATCAATTAAAAACAAGTAAGTATTGCACTTATTTCGAAGAAATTGCCTAACTTTGTCATCCAATGAACACGTCTGAACTCCAGAAGATAAAGCAACGCTATAACATCGTGGGCAACTGCGACGCGCTGAACCACGCCCTTGATGTCGCCCTGCAGGTGGCACCGACCGACCTGTCGGTGCTCATTATCGGAGAAAGCGGTGTAGGAAAGGAAATCATTCCGCGGCTGATACACGACAACTCACCGCGCAAAAGGGAGAAATATTTCGCAATAAACTGCGGCTCAATACCTGAAGGGACAATTGACAGCGAACTCTTCGGACACGAGAAAGGCTCGTTCACGGGTGCCATAGGCGAAAGCGAGGGCTACTTCGGAACAGCAGACAAGGGAACGATATTCCTCGACGAGGTGGGCGAACTGCCCATGGCGACACAGGCAAGACTGCTGAGAGTGCTGGAGACGGGCGAATACATACGTGTGGGCGGTCAGAAGATAATGAAGACAAACGTGAGAATCGTAGCCGCTACCAACGTGAACATGCGCAAGGCAATAAGCGAGGGACGGTTCCGCGAGGACCTGTACTACAGGCTGAACACTATTCCGGTGCAGATTCCGCCGCTGCGGGACAGGGGCGAGGACATACTCCTGCTGTTCAGGCTGTTCACAATGCAGATGGCTGAGAAGTACAGAATACCGAAGATAACTCTCACGGACGAGGCAAAAGCCCTTATGCTGAAATACAAGTGGCCGGGCAATGTGAGGCAGCTGAAGAACATAACCGAGCAGATGTCCATACTCTGCAAGACGCGCGAGGTGGATGCCGTGACACTGCAGCAGTTCATACCGCAAGACCCGGAAAGCACACAGCTTGCAAAAATAAACGGACAAGGCTCGCACTCATACGAAAGCGAAAGAGACATACTCTACAAGATACTGTATGAGCTGAGAGGCAACATCAGCGACCTGAGAAGGGAGATGAACAGCCTGCGCAAACAGATAGACGACAACAGGAAGATAGACAGCATGACAACATACGGCAGCAATCTGCCGACACTTGCGGGGAACGCGCGCTACGACGCGACCGACACGCAGACACAGAGACAGACGCCGATAGAAGAAGTGGAGGCGGAAGAGATAAACGACAACGAAAGCCTCAACCTTAGCGACATAGGAAGGCTGACGGTGGAGAAGGCTCTCGAGCGAAACGGCGGAAACAGAAAGAAAGCCGCACAGGAGCTGGGCATATCAGACAGAACGCTCTACCGAAGAATAAAACAATATGGGCTTGAAAAGTAAAAAAGACAACGGCATAACCGGAAAAAGCCTGCGCAGACGGGCAAGACACGCTTCAAGACAGAGACACACTGTACTTGCGTTCATCCTGTGTACTGTCGCGCTGTGCGTCTCATGCTCTGTATCATACAAATTCAACGGCGCAAGCATAGACTACTCCAAGACAAAGACAATACAGATATCCGACTTCCCCATCCGCTCAAGCTATGTATGGGGACCTATGGGACCTATGTTCAACAACAAGCTTAAAGACGAGTTTGCCAACAACACCCGCCTGATACAGGTGAAACGCAACGGCGACATGAAGATTGAAGGCGAGATAACGCAATACTCGCAGCGCAACAAGTCGGTATCAAGCGACGGACACTCGGCGCAGACAGAGCTGTCGATTACAGTGAACGTGAGATTCACCAACAACGCGAACCACGACGAGGACTTCGAAAGACAGTTCACCTCAACAGCTTCATACGAGACCACGCAGAGCCTGACAGCCGTACAGGAGGAACTCGTGACACAAATGATAGAGGACATCGTGGACCAGATATTCAACGCAACAGTGGCAAACTGGTAAGCCACGGGAACAGCAAACAACACACCGGAACAATTGTAACAACATATAATATAAATAAGGTATATGGATCTGACGCGTCTTATAGGACATCCGGAACAAATGAACAAGGAAACTCTTTACGAGCTACGGAGTCTCACCGCACTGTATCCATACTACCAGACAGCACGGTTGCTGATGCTGCAGAACATGTATCTGCTGCACGACTCTTCCTTCGACGAGGAACTAAGGCGCGCGGCTATATACATAACCGACAGAAAGAAGATATTCGACCTGGTGGAGGCTGCACACTACAGACTGAAAAGCCAGCATAAGAAAGAGCCTGTAGAGCGGGAAGAAAAGAAAGAGGACAAGGGCGAGAACCGCACTATTTCGCTCATCAACTCATTCCTCGACTCAATACCGGACGATAAGGAAGAGAAGAAACAAAAGAGAAAGCCCACACCCGCCGACGCGGCTATAGACTATGTGTCTTATCTTCTCGAAACGGAAGGAGAGGAAGATAAGAACAAGGAAGAGGACAAACCGCAGCTGCGCGGACAAAATCTTATCGACGACTTCATAAACAACGAAGGCGGCAAAATACAGCTCAAGGACGAACCGGAATATCTCCCCCACCTCGACAGTCTGGACGATGACAAAAAAGAAATGGACGAGGGCTACTTCACGGAGACACTGGCTAAAATATACATCAAACAGGGACGATATTCCAAGGCTCTTGAAATAATTCAACGATTAAATTTGAATTATCCAAAAAAAAATGCTTACTTTGCAGACCAAATACGATTTTTGAAGAAACTGATAATAAATAACAAAAACAATAATAAATAAAATGGTTTACACATTATTCGTAATCTTAATCGTCATAGCATCGCTGCTGATGATCGGCATCGTGCTTATTCAGGAATCCAAAGGCGGCGGTCTGGCATCCAATTTTTCATCGTCAAACGCAATAATGGGTGTACGCAAGACAACCGATGTCGTAGAAAAGGCTACATGGACTCTCGCCGCTGCAATGGTAGTATTCAGTGTTGTATGCTCTCACACAGCTCCTGTATCAAAGAGCGAACAGAGCGTTCTTGAGCGGACTGCTACCGAGACACAGACAACAAACCCGACAAACACCCAGGGATTCGGAGCAAGCCAGCAGCAGACTCCAGCCGCTAACGGTGCACAGAAAGAAGCTCCCAAAGCACCGGCAACACCAGCAAAATAACATTAAGAGATAAAAAAATACAGCATTTATTTGTTCATATAAAATAAATGCTGTATCTTTGCACTCGCTTTTAAAGGCAAAAGGTCAAATGATAAAAATGGTGGCCGTAGTTCAGTTGGTTAGAGCGTCAGATTGTGGTTCTGAATGTCGTGGGTTCGAATCCCACCGGCCACCCAACAAGGAGGTTTTGTTTTAGACAAAATCTCCATTTTTTTATGCAATCAACCCACACGGTGAGAGAAAGCTGGCAAGCCGAACGATTGTAATAAAATGCGTATTTATTTACACAAATTATACCCGACTTTTAGTCACGTTAACGTTTTTTATCTAAAAAGATTACACTTATATACATCCTTTTAACTAAATTTGCGAATAGATAAATAAACAATCTCAGACAATGAAAAAACTGTTTAAATTTAACACACACGGCAGCTAAGTGACGCTGCCGTCCTGAAAGACGACAGCACGGGCACGCCATGTACTCTTTAAAACTAAGTTTTTCAAAAAACTTAAACGCTACTACAATAACATAACCATCACCTATATAAATATATGAAAAGACAATTTTTCATTAGAAAACAGTGCCAGCGAGCGCAATGAAACCTTGTTTTCAAATTGCCGGGCACAGCCTGTTTCATACGCAAAAACGTAAATCAAGACTTATAACAGACCAAAACAGCAAACAAACAAACAATATTTTAATTAAAACTCAATTACTAACTAACTTTCTAAGACTATGCAGAAATCTGGTAGAGTAAGCATTGTTACCCTCATTGGCTTAATGCTATGCCTTCTTATAGGGGGGGGGTGGGCAAGTCAAAGCCCAAAATGCAAAGGAAATCTCCGGAACGGTTACTGATTCCAGAGGAGAGGTTGTCATTAGCGGAACCGTAAAGGTGAAAGACTCAATGACAGCGACAATGACCGATATCAACGGTAAATACAAGATATCGGCACCTGCAAACGGCGTATTGGTATTCTCCTATCTTGGATACACGACACAGGAAATACCGGTATCATCCATTTCAGGCAACACACTTGACGTTGTGCTGCAAGAAGAGAGCAATGTCCTTGACGAGCTCGTGGTGGTAGGTTACGGAACCATGCGCAAGTCTGACCTGACAGGCTCGGTGTCCACCACGAAAGGTAAGGACATCATCAAGCAGCAGTCGTTCAACGCTCTTGAAGGTCTGAAAGGTAAGGCGGCAGGTGTGAACATCTTCACCAACACCGGACAGCCCGGAGGTGAGGTGAGAGTAATCATCCGTGGTATATCCACCATCAACGCATCAGCAAGCCCGCTATACATCGTCGACGGTGTGGCTATGTCTGACTTCAACCTTCTCAACCCGAACGACATCGAGTCGATAGAAGTGCTGAAAGACGCTTCAGCAGCAGCCATTTACGGAGCGCGCGGTGCCAACGGCGTTGTCATGGTAACGACAAAACGCGGTAATGCAGGCGAGGGAGTGCACGTCTCTTATGACGGTTCGCTGTCAATAAGCACGATGGCAAGAAAGATGGACGTAATGGACTCATACGAATGGATGGCAGCATTCAAGCAGGGACTCGAGAACGCCAACGCATGGCAAGGTAAGAACTTCGACACCGACCTGTCGCACATCTTCACCGACCCGCGTTTCTTCAATTCAGACGGCACACCTATCTACAATACCGACTGGCAGGACGAGGCTTCACGCACAGCCATCTCCCACAACCACCAGATCAGTATACAGCGCGGCGGCAAGGACTATTCTGTAGGCGCATTCCTCAACTACACCGACCAGCAGGGTATAATGAAGAACTCCTACTACAAACGTGTGAACGCAAAGCTGTCATATGACGACAAACCTACAAAATGGCTGTCTACTGCTGTAAACCTCCTCGTGAACCACACATGGGGTAACAGAACCTCAGACAACCCGTACGGACAAGGCGCGCTGCGTACCATGATTGAGCAGCTGCCATGGCTTCCTGTCAAGATGGACGGTGTATACACACAGAACAACATGGTGAACACCACTGCCATACTCAACGACAAGAACAACCCCAACAGCGGTTACCAGAGCTTCTCACCCGAGGGCGTGGGCAACCCGGTGGAGCTTCTCGAGAGAATACAGAACATGTCATACAACACGCAGATATTCGGAAATGCGGCTCTGACATTCCACATCATTGACGGACTTGACCTGAAGACACAGTTCGGTGTAGACTACCACAACAACCGCGTTGCAGGATACACTCCGTTCAAACCGCGTCCAATGATCAACCAGAACAGCGAGGGAACGGCTAACGCAAGCAACTCCAACACACTGTACTGGCAGGAAGAGACTTACCTCACCTACATCAAGAACTTCAACAAACATCATCTGAACGCAATGGCAGGTATGTCATGGCAGGCACGCGAGTACACTTACTTCAGCGCATCAGACAGCCATTACATCGACGACTTCTTCGGATACTACAACCTCGGTTCCGGAACAAACCGTCCGTCTGTAAGCAACGACTACGACAAATGGGCGATGAACTCATACTTCCTGCGCGTGGCATACAACTACGACGACACATATCTCGCCACAGTAACGGCACGTTACGACGGTTCTTCCAAGTTCGGAGAGAACAACAAGTACGCCTTCTTCCCGTCAGTGGGTCTCGGATGGCTCGCCTCAAACGAACCGTTCCTCAGAGACAACAAGACGATAAGCAAACTGAAACTGCACACGTCGTTCGGTATGACAGGTAACTCAGAAATCGGTACATACCGTTCGCTTGCCACAGTAAGCCAGAGCACGATAATACTCGGCAACGGACTGCACACCGTGTCTTACCTCGACAACATGCCGAACCCAGACCTTAAATGGGAGAAGACGGCTCAGTGGGACTTCGGTTTCGAACTCGGACTGTTCAACAACCGCCTCAACTTCGACATCTCGTACTATTATAAGTATACATCAGACCTTCTTCTGGACCGTCCGGTGCCCGAGTCTACAGGTTACTCATCAATCATGGACAACATCGGTGCAGTGTCAAACCAGGGTCTCGACTTCCTTATAACAGCCTATCCGATACAGACAAACGACTTCCAGTGGACATCAACACTCAACATGTCGTTCAACAAGAACAAAGTGGAGAAACTTGACGAGGCTGCGTCTGTAGACCCGATATCCGGCAAACGCCAGATTCTTGTAGACGGATTCGTAGGCTACGACATGGTGATACGTGAGGGAGAGCCGCTTTCATCGTTCTACGGATACAAGCGCGCAGGCATATACGACGGTCACCCGGAGAACTGGGATGCGAACACAATGAACATTCCTTCGGTAATCGGAGAGAAAGTTACGTACAAAGACCGTCAGATTATCGGTAACGGTCTGCCTGACTGGACCGGATCGTTCATCAACACATTCAACTACAAAGGCTTCGACCTCACACTCGACTTCCAGTTCTCTTGGGGAGCTGACATCATGCAGGAGTACTACCACTCTACAGTGGCACGTTTCCTTACAAACGGTCTCGACCGTCTCTATCAGGAGGCTTGGCATCCGGATCTCAACCCCAACGGTGTGGAGCAGGCTATCCGTCTGAACAACTTCGGACAGGGAGCGAACAACAATGCTGACGACGACTGGGTATGCGACGGTTCATATCTCCGCTGCAACCTTATACAGCTGGGCTACACATTCGACAAGAAGCTCATAAAGAAAGCCGGTCTTTCCGCCCTGCGCGTATACGCAAACCTCAGCAACCTGTTCATCATCACCGCAAGCGACTATCTGGGCTACGATCCTGACAACTCCACACGCCTCGGCGACAACAACTGGGGAGCAAACCGTCAGTTCTTCTCATATCCGCGTCCACGTACATTCACTCTCGGTGTGAACCTTACGTTCTGATAAACAAAAATAAAAAGTGAAACAATAAACGAAAACAAAAGATATGAAAACTCATAAATATTTATGCATTATCGGAGTGCTTTTGGGAGCGATGTCTCTGACATCATGCGACGATTTTCTTGAGGAGGACCCGAAAGACATGAAAGGCTCCGGTCAGTTCTGGAAAACTGCTGAGGATGCGGAATCAGCTGTCGACGCCCTTTACTTCGGCGGAGTGCCCTATCTACACAACACCGACCTCGGCGGCGGATGGACACCGAAAGCCACGATGTGGCCCGGTATAATGTCGGGACTTTACGTAGACAAGCGCAAAGACCGCCAGTTCACAACCGCCTCCGAAGGATGTACGTTCACATGCGAAGCGTTCGACGACGCAGCCTTCTCCATGTGGCACGAGTTCTACAAAGGCATATCACGCGCCAACTTCGTCATAGCCAACGTGACAAAGATGACCGATGTGCTCGACCAGGCTACAATAGACAACTATCTGGCTGAGGCAAAGTTCTTCCGCGCACTGGGCTATTTCTATATGGTGAAGGAATTCAACAACGTGCCTTACATCGACAAACCGTACACCTCAACTGAAGGTATGTACGTAGAGCCTTCACCGGCAGCGGATGTATACGGACACATCGAGACCGACCTTCTTGAGGCTATCAACAGCAACTCACTGCCTGAAAAGACATTCTACAACAACGGCGGACACATAACAAAAGGCACCGCACAGATGCTCCTCGCACAGGTTTATCTGCAGTGGGCAGGCGCTCCGGTGAACGGTGGAGCCGAGTATTACGACAAGGCAGCCAAGACGGCACTTCAGGTAATCAACTCCGGCGTATACTCGCTCGAGCAAGCTCAGGGCAGCAGCGACGACCTCAACTCGGCATACAACGTGATAAAGACATCAAAGACATCCGGTGAGATACTCATGGCAAAGGAATATGACTACACCAACTTCAACGTGGGCAACTCATACGCATGCCGCTCCATCGGTACTGACGCATTCCAGTGGGCTGACGCCAACGGCGACCAGATATTCCATCCGGGCGGAGACGTGATGTACAACGCATACCTCCCCTGCAAGATGATACTCGACAGCTACGCTCCTGACGACATCCGCGGACACGAGAAGCAGTTCTTCTTCTGGCACTACACAGACGCCACAGGAGTGACACACGACCTGAACGAAGCAGGCAACTGGATGTGGTTTGACGAGAACGCGCTCATGTCCGGACACGACGGCGACTACAACGTGCCGATGATGCGCTATTCGGAAGTGCTGCTCATAGCAGCCGAGGGTCTGGCACGCACCGGACATGAAGGCAACGCAGAGGGACAGGCACACTACTATCTCAACCAAGTGCGCAAACGTGCGGGTCTTGCCGACGAGACAGCCACAGGCGACGCGCTCATACAGGCAATACTCACAGAACGTCTGCACGAGCTTCCGCTCGAGTTCCGTGTATGGGACGACATACGCCGCACACGCCTCTATCCTGAGGCAGACGGCACACAGTCAGGCACTCTGAAATGGGTAGACCTTGCCTCAGCAGACATCCAGAACAAGCCGGACGGGCAGATTCGCGAGGGTGCAATACCTGAATTCGCACTGCTCTTCCCCATCCCGCTGGACGAGATGCAGAGAAACCCGGCACTGAACGGCCATCAGAATCAGGGCTGGAGATAAGCTACGCACTACACGTAAAACATCATGCGGGCGAGCCCGCATGATGCCAATACATAGTCTGAATAAAAACCGAAACGCCGGCACAGCTCATGCCGGACATCCTGAAAAAGTCCCCGGAACCGCACCAGATGGTTCCGGGGACTTCTGCATTTTTACGGAGCGCACACTCAGGACAATATTTGCCAACGCAACAGAAGACTCGTTGTCATAAACCGAATCATTCATCAGACTTCCATTCTTATTCCGTACTGCTGTCAGCCGGATTGCATGCTGCTTTATCGAAGATGTAGCTGGCTACACCTGGAAAAAGCGGAAGGCAAGATGATGACGGCAGCGCGGAAGAAGGAAAAAGAGCTGACAAGAAATCTTAAATGCACAACCGGCGTTCCAATCACCGATTGGTGTTAAACCACAGGCTTGGATGCCGTGTGAGCAATGTCGTTGTTCACCTGACCATGAAGCAACGTAGTCTGCATCCGTATATGACATATGCACCGACACTTGACGCACAGGTAATATTTATCCAGAATCATCGCCACTCACCACAGCTCTCATCCACGGTCGTGACGCTGGAACGCTATGCGCGGCGTACCGTCGCGACAGTATATTGTGCCACACCTGACGAATCCCGCCTTGCGCAGAAAAGCGAGCATGGGAGCATTGTCGGCATGGGTGTCTATGCGCAGGTTGGGGCAACGCCTCACACTCCACTCCACCGCCGCACGAGCCACACCGCGGCAGGCTCCGTTTGAGGCAAGACGGTGGATTGTGGCGTAGGCATCATCGTCGAGCCACATGCCGTCCTCTATAACGGCATATGTGGGGTCGTCGCCCTCAACAAGGCAGAACGTGCCCACTATGCCCATGACACCGTGCTCCACCACGTAGCAGTGGCGGGCTGCCACGTCGGCGTTCACCTGCGCGGCATCAGGATAGCCTCCACCCCACTGTGTAGGGTTGCCGTTCGCTGCCATGAAACGCCTGGCACAGGCGAAGATGTCAATCAGCCCGGGCACATCGGCAGCCACTGCCTGCCTGATGCTCAAGAAAGAAAAATCCTCATCCATACAATAATCATAATGAAATACATCACATCCACCGTAGTCACACCAAAGGACATCCCGTATGTCCGGTGGTAGCGACAACGGTTCCTCAATTTTTTTAACGCCTACACGGCACAGCGGCAAAGCAATCCATTCCGATGCCTCGTAATGCAAGACAATATCCCAAAAGCATTGCCGAACCGAAGCTTGCCTTATGCAGAGGCAATGCAAACGAGAGGAAAGAGAGCTTGCTCTTACTTTCCCGAGTGCAGCTTGCCTTATACAAAGGCAATGCAAGGTGAGTGCAACAGCAAGACGGGAAAACTTTGTTTTACCGGACTTGATACTGCCGAACCGAAGCTTGCTTTATGCAAAGATAATAAAAGCCGTTTGCAACGTCAATACAATCACATTATTCTTTAGCAATCAAGAATATATAAAAAAGCATAAAATCACAGCCCTAAATGTTAAATTATCACTGTTACAAACCGAAAATTACGCTGTAGAAATAAGAAAGACGGAAAGCGAGTCGAAAAACGGCAGAATCCGGCACATAGCGCAACATCCTGTCACACAACGGATTATACAAAACAACCTGCCAACAACGCTTTTCCCTGTTCACGACAAAGGCTTTTCCGCAAAGCCAAAGAGGCTCTTCCGTCATGCAGGAAAGACTCTCCGACACCCCCAAACGCACTTTCCTGCCGCCCCAAAAAGCCCGTTTGACCGGAACAAGGCACGCTGAACACTATCTCACGGAGCAGAACACGCACTTTAAACCGCCAAAAACAAGGAGACGGTAAGCTGAAAGCGGGAAAACAGAATGTTAAATCCGAACCATCAAAAGTAAACCAATGTTAAACCGAATTATATCTTCATATTACATTCTTATCACCACCTTTATGCCGTGCATAACGATTCCCCTGCCCCATTCCCGCATAAACGCGTCGGCTGACCAGTACACCCCGGCATCCGCCACACCTTTAACGTTAAGCCCGAATATGTCATTATACTTCCATTCTCGTTTCGTGCTGCTGTCAGCCGGATTGCATTCTGCTTTATCGAAGATGCAGCGAATCGCATCGGGAAACGGCTGAACACAAGATGACGTCAGCAGTGCGGAAGAGGGATGAAGAGCTGACAATAAACCTTAAAGCCAAATAGCATTAAAACGCATATATTCGAACAAATCCTTATTTCACATATTCTCCAGCCTGCTTACGCGCTTCCGTAGGCGTCTTGCTTGCCGTTCCGTCCCGGCGTAGCCCGATATGCCCTCGTCGAAACGGCAAGCAAGACACCAGGCAATAACGCATAATCAAAACCGGATACTGATGACCGATTGAGGTTAAATGCACTATCGGCGTTCTGATGACATATATGTGTTAAGTTCCAACACGCGATTCCCCATCCCCTCTCCATATCCCCTGAAGCACATATAATAAAAAAAGAGCCCGCGAACCTCAACGGTCAGCGGACTCTTCTTGCGAAACTGTGGAGCTGGAGGGAGTTGAACCCTCGTCCAAACAGGGAAACCATACGCTTTCTACACGCTTATTCCGGACTTCGGTTTTCGTGCTGCGGCAAGACCCGGACCACCAACCACAACCTTATCCCCTTTAATTTCACCGCAGCGGCGGGGCACACCACGGCTATTCCCGATTTTACCGCACCGCCTGTTCGGAACGCTTCGGGACAAGAGCTTCCGGGCGATGTCTCGTCCTGTCACCTTGTGACGGGATAAAGCCAATAACCTACTGTACTTCGACTAGGCAGCGAGAGCGTAATTGTTTTCGCCAGATAAATTTTCGACTGCTGATATTATGGAGCCGGCAGACGAGGCTCCGCGTGCTTACATACCATTTCTGCCCGCTGTCAAATCCGGTCAGCCCCGGCATGCCATGCACGGTCTTGCCGACCGCGCACGTTCACGGCAATGGCTTTAAGCCAATGTCCGACGTGTGCAAAGATAACAAATATTTTGTTCACGGCAATGATTTTCCGTCTTTTTCGCGTCATTATGGCACACAGGATAACATTTCTTGATAAAATTTACTTACCTTTGCAACAAAATCGCGCAAACGGAGTTATATTATCAGAACAGAAAACAAAACAGGAAACCAATGATTGAAGAAACACCGCAGGACGGAATGGGACGCACCCAACGCGCCATAAAGAGAGCGACCGACATAGTGTGCTCTGCCGTAGGCCTGGTGGTGCTGTCACCGGTATTTCTGCTTATCATGATTCTGATGAAATGTCAGAAAAACGGTCCGGTGTTCTTCCGGCAGATAAGGATAGGATACGGAGCGAAGCCGTTCGTGATATTCAAATTCCGTACAATGAGCAGCGTGATAGAGGAGAACGGACCCCAACTCGTGGCACGGTGCGACAACACCAACTCCACACGCCTCGAGCAGTTTCTCCGCGGGCACCATCTCGACGAGCTGCCGCAGATGTGGAACGTGCTCCGAGGCGACATGTCGCTCGTCGGTCCGCGCCCCGAGCGCAAGTATTTCATCGACCAGATAATGGCGGTAGACAGCAGCTACAGCATAATATACCGCATGCGGCCCGGTCTGACGTCGGAAGCCACCCTGTACAACGGCTACACCGACACGATGGAGAAAATGATACGGCGCCTGCACATGGACATCGACTACTACCGGCGCCGCTCCCTATGGCTCGACTTCAAGATTGCGGCGAAGACCGTGATATGCATCGTCACAGGAAAAAAATTCTGATATAAACATATGAAGAAACTTATCGCATTAGTATTCCTCATCATGCTCATCCCCGTATGTGCGTCGGCACAGTCGTCAATGACCGACGACCAGGTGCTCGAGTTTGTGGTTGAGGAACATGAGAAAGGTACATCCCAACAGCAGATTGTCACAAAACTGATACAACGAGGCGTGAACATCCAGCAGATAAGGCGCGTCAGAAGCAAATACGAGAAACAGATAAGCAGTCAGGGACTGGGCTACGTTGCCGACAAGGCAATGGACGACGCGGAGAACAGAATGCGCACAAACAACGGAAAGAACAAAAAAGACGACTACGAAAGCCGTACATCACTCACCACCCGCGACAACTACTCCAACTACAGGATATACGACGACATGGCGCCCGTGCAGCAGTATGACGAGAGCGACCCTACGTTCCTGCAGTTCCAGAACGAGCTGGGATTCATCCTGCCCACCGACACGGCGACAATGCTGAAGCAGCTCATCGCCGAACGCGAGAAGATGAAACGCAGGGTGTTCGGACGCGACATATTCAACAACAAGAACCTCACATTCGAGCCGAACATGAACATCGCCACACCGCAGAACTACATTCTCGGACCGGGCGACGCCGTCATCATAGACATATACGGGGCATCACAGAAAGTGATAAACTCAACAGTGTCGCCCGACGGCGACGTGACCATCGAGGGGTTCGGCCCCATACAGGTGAGCGGACTCACCGTGCAGCAGGCAAACGCCCGCATAAAATCACAGCTCGGAGCACGCTACAGCAGCAGCAAGGTGAGACTTACGCTCGGGCAGACACGCACGATAACCGTAAACGTGATGGGTGAGGTGGCTCTTCCCGGCACTTACACGCTGTCGGCTTTCGCCTCAGTGTTCCACGCTCTGTACATGGCAGGAGGGACAAACGACATCGGTACGCTCCGCAACATCAAGGTATACCGCAACAACAAGCTCGTAAGCAAGGTCGACATATACGACTATATACTCAACGGCAAGCTCACCGGCAACATCAGACTTGCCGACGGCGACGTCATAACCGTGGAGCCATACGACTGTCTTGTGAACATCACCGGAAAGGTGAAACGCCCGATGTACTATGAGATGAAGAAGGACGAGAGCGTCGGCACACTGCTGAAGTATGCCGGAGGATTCGCCGGTGACGCCTACCGCAAGGCTGTGCGGCTGGTGCGCAAGACCGGACGCGACTACTCGGTTTACAACATCACCGAATTCGACATGAACACATTCCATGTAGCCGACGGCGACTCTGTGAGCGTGGACTCCATACTCAACCGCTTCTCAAACATGGTTGAGGTGAAAGGAGCCGTGTTCCGCCCGGGCATGTATCAGGTGGGAGGCGACATAACAAGCGTGAGGTCGCTCATCGAACACGCCGAAGGAGTGAAAGAGGATGCGTTCACTGCGCGTGCCGTGATGCACCGCATGAAGGAAGACCGCACGCTGGAGGTGCTGAGCATCGACCTGTACGGCATAATGAAAGGCACCGTGCCTGACGTTCCGCTCAAGGAGAACGACGTGCTCTTCATACCCACGAAATCAGAAAGACAGATGCAGCGCACCATCACCATACACGGTGAGGTAAACTATCCCGGCATATACCAGTATGCCGACAACGAGACGATAGAGGACTTCATCCTACAGGCTGGAGGACTGAAGGACGCGGCATCCACGGTGAAGGTGGATGTGGCGCGCCGCATAAACAACCCCAAGGCCCTGCGCCCCGACAGCGTCATATCGCAGACATTCACTCTGGCTCTGAAGGAAGGATTCGTCATCGACGGACAGCCGGGCTTCACGCTCATGCCGTTCGACGAGGTTTACGTCCGCAAGAGCCCCGGATATAACGAGCAGCAGAACGTGGAGGTGGAAGGCAACGTGATGTTCGCCGGCACCTATACGCTCACATCCAAGAACGAACGGCTGTCTGACATCATCAGAAAAGCGGGCGGACTGAACGACCGCGCATACGCCGAAGGAGCGCGCATAGAGCGCAAACGCACACCGGAGGAGCAGATGAGAGACGAGACTCTGCTCAAACTGGCGAAGGCGCAGAGCGGTGACACCATCGACGTGAAGAAGCTCGACATCGGCACAACATACCCCGTGGGAATAGAACTTGACAAAGCTCTCAAGGAACCGGGAGGCGACGCGGACCTCGTACTGCGCGAGGGCGACCGCATCATCATACCGGAATACAACGGAACGGTGAAGATAAGCGGCGACGTGCTCTTCCCCAACACCGTGTCGTATGAGAAAGGCAAGAAAGTGTCCTACTACATCGACCAGGCTGGAGGATGGGGCAACAGAGCAAAGAAGAGCCAGACATACATTATATATATGAATGGAACGGTGGCAAAGGTAGGCCATGGCACGAAGGTGCGCCCCGGTTGCGAGATTGTGGTTCCGAGCAAGCCCAAGAGCGACGGCAAGTCTCTCGCACAATGGCTCGCCATAGGCACATCCACGGCATCTATAGCAACGATGATTGCCACATTGGTCAATCTGTTGAAATAAAACCAGCAAGCATCCACTCAAAAGACATTGCAACAAGATGGAAGATATTAAACAAATAGATTTTGTCAAGATTGTCAAGACCATACGCAAGCATCCTAAGGCATACGCAATATCACTGCCCGTAGCGTTCATACTGTCATGTCTGCTGATAATATGCGTTCCCCGCTACTACCGCTGTACCGTAACTCTTGCACCGGAGATGTCAAATCTTAGTTCAAGCTCGCTGAGTCAGGTAGCCTCATCTTTCGGTTTCGACCTCTCGTCAGCCACAGGCGCAAGCAGCGACGCCATTCTGCCGGAACTCTATCCCGACCTTGTCAACTCCGTCGATTTCAGAACAAGCCTGTTCCCCATACAGGTTGTGACAGCAGACGGCACTCTGCAGACCGACTATTATGACTATCTTCTGAAGCACCAGTCTGCTCCATGGTGGACTGTAGCCATGAACTGGGTGAAGGACATATTCAAGGAAAAGACCTCCGCTGCCGGAAACGGGAAGATAAACCCGTTCAGACTGACAAAGCAACAGAACGGCATAATGAAGTCATTGGAAAAGAAAATAGAGTGCAGTGTCGACAAGAAGAACTACGTGATATCCATAACCGTCACCGACCAGGACCCTCTCATATGCGCCACGATGGCTGATTCGGTGAAAAGCAGGCTGCAAGAATTCATCACAGATTACCGCACAAGGAAAGCCCGCAACGACCTTGAATATACAGAGAAGCTGTATAACGAGGCTAAGAAAAAATACACACGGTCAAGACAGCAGTACGCATCGTTCGCCGATGCAAACAACGAACTGATGCTCGAAAGCTACAAATCGAAGATGGAGGACCTTGAAAACGAGATGCAACTCAACTTCAATGCCTACAGCATGATGTCCAACCAACTCAACGCGGCAAGGGCTAAGGTGCAGGAACGCACTCCGGCATTCACCACATTACAGTCGGCATCAGTGCCTCTACGTCCCGCCGGACCAAAGCGGATGATATTTGTCGCCGTCGTAACATTCCTCACATTCATAGGCACATCAATAAAGATTCTATATAAAGAAAGAGCATGATATATATATTGCTTTCGGTCTTTTTCCTGACATTCATCGCTTCTCTTTTTGAGGAAAGGACGAAACGATATAATAAAGCCATATATATATCAATAGGTGTCATACTGTTCCTGTGCGCAGGATTCAAGGAGATAGGATTCGACAACGACTCCGAGAACTACGAGTTTTTCTACAACCACTATGACGATCCGTATGTTCAGATGGCTGTTGAATACTCGTATCTGTTTCTGTCACAGCTGTTCAACAGTCTCACCGACGACGCTCACATAATGTTCATACTCTATTCCGGGGCAGGCATTCTGCTGAAGATGACTGCCATGAAGAGGCTTTCCGAACTGTGGTTCCTTCCTTTGCTCGTATATATGGGCAACTACTACATACTGCACGACATGACACAGATAAGGGCATGTGTGGTTTCCGGTATATTCATGATGGCTATAATACCGCTGGCAGAGAACAGAAAAGGACTCACGGCACTGCTCCTTCTCCTGGGCTGCGTGTTCCACTACTCCACCCTGGCGTTGTTTCCTGTGCTGTTTCTCAGCAACAAAGACATGAGCAAGAGAACAAGACTCATGTGGTCATTGCTTGTTCCTCTCGGCTATCTTCTGTGTTTCGCCAACATCAATCTTCTCACCGAGATACCCATACCATATATAGGCGACAAGCTCGCAGCCTATCAGGAACTTAGTGAACGAGGCATAAAAGGCAGCGATATAAATATCTTCAACGCCGTGTTTGTCGTGACATGGTTCACCTATCTTTATATACTCTACTTCTATGATACAGTAATAAAACACAACAAATACCTGCCTTTGATGCTCCGACTTACCGGACTCTCTGTATTTTCATTCCTCGCACTGTCGTTCCTCCCGGTGCTTTCGTTCAGGATAAGTGAACTTTATGGCATTGCCGAAATATTCATTTTCGCCAACATATATTACACCATAAAGCCCGGATGGCTCGCAAAGTCGGTGGTAGCAATAGTCGGTATCGCGCTCTTCTGCATAAATGCGTTCTACGCGGAATTCCTACATCCATAGACAGACATGAACATAAGAAACATATTCAAAGGCGACAGACGCACCGCACTGGTAAAGAAAAACATTGCCGGTTCGCTGGTCATAAAGGGATGGAGCTGCATCATCCAGTTCCTCATCGTACCTCTGTCACTTCAATGTCTTTCTGGATATGAGTACGGACTATGGCTCACCATAAACTCCATATTCGTAGGAATAGATGCGATAGATGTCGGTCTGGGCAACGGACTAAGAAACAGACTGGCAGAAGCTATGGCGAAAAACGACAAACAAACAGCCCGTATGCTTGTCAGTAGTACATTTGGCATGCTTATCATAACCATCATACCAATAGTGATAATCCTGTCATTCATTATATCAATGACCGACTGCTACAAGATAATGAATGTAGACCCGCAGCTCGTTCCACACCTTAATACAATCCTCATAGCGTCACTCTCAATAATGGGTGCTACATTCATATTCAAATGTATTGGCAATATATATCTCGGAATGCAGCTTCCCGCTATAAACAACCTGCTTGTTGTGTCCGGACAGACAGTGTCGTTACTTCTGTTGTTTGTAATATCATTGTTCGGGAAAAGCACCTTGCTGAATGTCGTCATTGCATTTACATTATCTCCGCTGATAGTATATATTATATCCTATCCGATAACATTCTGTAAGAAATACACGTTTCTTGCACCCTCAATAAGGTTCTTCAACACGGCTACATGCAAAGACCTGCTGACGCTAGGACTGTCCTTTTTCATCATACAGCTCTCCGGTCTGCTGCTGTTCATGTCATCCAACTTCATCATATCAAAAGTCCTGACTCCTGCAGAAGTTTCTCCCTACCAGATTTCTTACAGATACTTCAACATCCTTTACCTGTTTTTCACCATCATAGTGTCTCCATTATGGTCTGCAACAACGGACGCATATACAAAAGGAGACTGGACATGGATAAACAAAATTGTAAAAAACATAAACAGACTGCTGCTCGCATGTATCCTGCTCACAGTTATTATGTATTTCGTCTCACCGATATTCTATAAGATATGGATTGGTGACAAGATAAGTATAAGCGCGCAACTGTCTGCTTTGATGGCTGTTTACAGTTATGTCATGGTAGTAAGTAACTGTTACTCTTACCTGCTTTTCGGAATAGGGAAAATACAAGTCATGACCATAATGGCAGTATGTGAGACAGTATTGTTCGTTCCGATAGAATTCATTACATGCCGTTATTATGGAACAACAGGATTGGTCGTGACACTCATATCGGCTACATTAATATGTGCGTCAATCAATATTATCCAATTCAAAAGAATATCTCAAGGTAAAGCAAAAGGATTATGGAACAAATGACAAAATACTTTGTAAGTGCAATTCGATTCCTATTGAGAGCGATATGCTACATATATCGCTCTATATACGGATGGTTCATACATTACAGCATACAATCATGCGGCAAAAACATAACAGTATGGCCAAGAATAAAGATATATGGAGGTAACAATATTAATATAGGAAAGAACGTCATAATAAGAAAAAATACAACCATAGCAGCACAAGTAAGATACCACAATCAGCAATTCAGCCCAACCATAACTATAGAAGACAATGTTGATCTTGGCGAACATTGCTTTATCACCGCCATCAATGAAATAATTATAGGTGAAGGTACAACAACCGGAAGGATGGTAACCATAACCGATAATTCACACGGTGACACAACAATTGAGAATATGAAAAAAAACATTCCAGACAGAATACTGTTCTCAAAAGGGCGTGTTTGCATTGGAAAGAAAGTATGGATTGGCGACAAAGCCACCATTTTACCTAATGTGACAATAGGTGACGGAGCAATTATAGGTGCGAATGCGGTTGTAAGCAAAGACATTCCTCCATATTGTATAGCGGCAGGTAATCCTGCAAGAATAATAAAGAACTTGAATAATGGATGACGGGACAGCAGTAATAATAATTCTTTACAATCCTTCAGAAGAAGATATAGGCAATGCAGAATCTGTTGCCAAAACATATCGCGGAGTTATTGTTGACAACTCAGACCTGCCATTTACAAAAGATTCAAAAATAGGCAGGATGCATTACGTATGCAACAAGGCAAACAAGGGAATAGCCGAAGCGCAGAACATCGGTATGAGAATTATGTTGAGAGAGTGCGTAAGCCATCTTGTATTTTTCGATCAGGACAGCCGCTTCGGGCATGATTACCCGTCACTGATTGCCAATGAGTTTAAATCAATAAATAAGGACATACCCAACCTCGCGATGCTCGGCCCCACATTAAAACGCAAGGACAGCGGTGAGGAATACAGGTCTGCAATACATAAGGACAGATATGCAAGCTCGGATTTCATACTCCGCCGCGATGTCATATCATCCGGGAGCTGCATATCCGCAGATGCCATCAGGACGGTAGGCATGAACGATGAGCGACTGTTTATAGACTATGTGGACTACGACTGGTGCTGGCGTGCGGCGTCAAAGGGTATGGTCTGCGGAATAACACCCAATGTAAGCATCGCTCACAAAGTAGGTCAAAGGGAAATAAGGATAGGCAGACAGGTTGTCATAATATCCAAACCGTTCCGCTATTTTTACCAATACCGCAACTACCTTTGGCTTTTACGCAGGAAATATGTACCTTTGCAATGGAAAATAGCAACAGGCATAAAGTTTTCCATGAGGCTCATTTACTTCCCGTTATTTGTCAAAGGAGGATGCGAATGCTGGAAGAACATGATTAAAGGCATCATGAAAGGAATATGAAATGACTATCGGAGCTATCATAATATTATATAATCCGGACATTGAGCAGACGCTCCACTCCTTGAACGTCTTATTACCTCAGGTAGATAAAGTTTATCTGATAGACAATTCCCGTAAATCGAATGAAGACCGGATTCCACAGAATGCAAAAATAAAATATATACCATTATATAATAATACAGGCATTGCCGCAGCGCAAAACACCGGCATCCGATGTCTTGTTGGCGACCGTTGCGACTTCGTACTGTTCAGCGACCAAGACAGCATAGCCGAACCAGACACCGTAGGCAAACTTCTTGACACATACACATTCCTGAAATCTGAAGGCATAAAGACAGGAGGCGTAGGCACAAGAGCCGTCAATATAAAGACAGGCATGCCTTATCCCTCAAAATCCAAAGAATATGACAAGGTAACAATAAAAAAGAACGGACGCCAGTACACAACCGCGACAAGATGCAGCTACATACGCTCATCCATATCGTTGATTGAGACCGGGAACTTCCAACATGCAGGAATGTTCGACGAGAAACTTTTCATAGACGGTGTGGATAACGAATGGTGTTGGAGAGCCGCTACAAAAGGTTACCGCTTCTATATAGCGGAGAATGCAAGAATAAGGCACATGTTGGGCAAGGAATCAAGGAAAATAGGTAACAAGGACATTTCAATCTCGTCCGAGTTCCGCATTTACTACCAGTTCAGGAACTATATCTGGCTTTTCAGGAGAAACTATGTCCCGTTCTGGTGGAAACTCAGACATTTCTTCAAATACGCTGTCAAAGCCGTTTACTTCCCTCTATTCGTAAAACCACGGACCGTATATGCCAGGCAGATTGCCAGAGGGATAAAAGACGGTTTAATCAAATTATAAAAAGAATATTCTTATATAGAGGCACATACAATGACCATCTCAGTTATAATGTCGGTTTACAGAAACGAGCGTCCCGAGTATCTGGACGAGTCGATAAGGAGCATATGGACCGACCAGACAGTAAAGCCTGCGGAGATAATACTGATAAAGGACGGTCCGCTGACGGATGCGTTGGAGCGGACCATAAGCACATGGAAAGAGCGCATCGGCGACAGGCTGATAACCCACAGTAACGGGACAAACCTCGGACTGACAAAGTCGCTCAACATAGCCCTGCGGCTGGCGTCTTCCGACCTCATAGCCCGCATGGACAGCGACGACCTGTCCGACCCCAGACGTTTCGAACGGCAGACCGCCTTTCTTGAGGCAAACCCGGACGTGGCGATAGTGGGCGGAGCCATGCAGGAGTTCAACAGCAGCAACCCGAAGCTCAACGTGCGCCACTATCCGAGGAACAACGACGAGGTGATGCGCACCATATACAAGGCAAGTCCGCTCGCCCACCCTACGGTGATGATGCGCAGCGCGATATTCAGAAACGGACTGAAGTATGACGAACGCTACCGCACGAGCCAGGACATAGCCCTGTGGTTCGACGCCATATGCGCCGGATACAAGATAGGCAACATCGACGACATCACGCTATATTTCCGCCGCGACGACGAGATGTTCCGCCGCCGCAGCCGCGCAAAGGCATGGAACGAGTTCCGCATCTACATGAACGGCGTGAGGAGAGTCTACGGTCTGCTCACTCCAAAATACGTGTTTCCCATAAGCCGTCTTGTTTTCAGGCTCATGCCTCTGCGCGTGGTGAAGTTCATCTACAGCAGCAGGATAAGGCATTACGTGGTGGACAAGAACACGAAAGGCGCGCAATAAGACATTCCTATTGCGCGCCTTTCGCATGCAGTCCGCACCGTCTGTCAGGCTCTCCAGCCGTTTTCAGACATGTTTTTCATAACCGTCTCACGCCTGTCCGTCCACGGCTGTCCGTCCGGACACTCCACTCAATCCGTCCGGACACTCATCTCAGCGGATTCCTTTCAGACACGAACCACTCCACAAACCGGCTTATTCCCTCATGCAGCGACACGTGCGGCTTGTAGCCTATCTCGTTCTCCAGCCTCGACGTGTCCGCATTGGTGCTGTAGACGTCGCCCGGCTGCATAGGCAGATAAATCTTCTCAGCCTCCCTGCCGAGCGCAGTCTCTATCTCGCCGATAAAGTCCATCAGTCTCACCGGATGCGAGCAGCCTATGTTGTATATGCGGTAAGGCACCCCGTTGTCGCGCCTTATGCTGTCCTCAGGTGTGTCGATGACAGATATTGTGCCGTCCACGATGTCGTCTATATATGTGAAGTCGCGCATCATGTCGCCGTTGTTGAACACCTTTATCGGCTCTCCTCTCAATATGGCTCCGGCAAACAGCGAAGGCGACATGTCCGGGCGTCCCCACGGTCCGTATACAGTGAAATAGCGCAGACCCGTGGTTGTGAATCCGTAAAGCTTGCTGTAGCAGTGCGCCATCAGCTCGTCGGCTTTCTTTGTAGCCGCATACAGGCTCACCGGCGTGTCCACCTTGTCGTCCTCCTTATACGGTGCGTCCGTGTTAAGACCGTATATAGAACTTGACGAAGCGAATATGAGATGCCTCACGCCATAGTTGCGGCACGCCTCCAGAATGTTGAGAAAGCCAGCCATGTTGCTCTGAAGATAGGAGTAAGGATTGGTTATCGAATAGCGCACACCTGCCTGCGCAGCCAGATTCATAACCTTGTCGAAGCGGTATTCCTCGAATATCCGGTCGGTCATCTCCTTGTCGTCAATAGACATCCGGATGAAAAGCGCGTTGTCGTACACAGGATTCCTTACCACGCTGCCGCTCTGTATGGCTTCCGGTTGTGAAAAACCGCATTCGGCGAGACGTCCGTACTTCAGTCTCACATCATAATAATCGTTCATGTTGTCTATCCCGACTACGAAATCGCCGCGTCTTGCCAGCTCCTTAAATACCTTAGAGCCGATGAATCCGGCTGCCCCGGTGACCAATATTCTCATATCAAGTGTATGTTGCTTTTTACTGAAATTGTGACAAAGATAATGCAAACGAGAGGAAAGAAAGCTTGCTTTCTATTTCCCGAGTGCAGCTTATCTTTTGCAAAGGTATATATTTTTCCGTTACTTGCACCATAAAAACGGTAAAACTGTAACGGCACGTCCGGCGGCGGATACCGTAGGAAAGCCATGCCGGCACATGCGCCCGGCATCTCCGCATAGCCTTTTGCAGAGATGCCGTCAAGGCTTCATTACAGCTAATATATGCCTCTCCATGCAATAATACCGTAATATATGAGTTATAATATAAACTGAATTCATTAATGGAGAACAGCATCATTCTGATATTGTCTGCTTTTGTCATAAGCACCGCGTGCGGTTTCATCATCATACCGCACATTGTCAACTTCTGCATTAAAAAGAACCTTTACGACATTCCCAACGCGCGCAAAGTGCACAAGAACGCCATTCCCCGCCTTGGCGGAATATGCTTCCTGCCGTGCACGCTCATAGCCTTCATCTTCGGAATAGCCATTCTCAACCAGCTCACCGGACGACGGCAGATAACCATAGGCACATGGTCTGTGATGTTCCTCATAAGCCTTTCGCTCATATACATCATCGGTATAGTGGACGACATTGTGGGAGTGAGACCGAGAACCAAGTTCGCCGTGCAGATAATAGCCGCATCGCTGCTGCCTCTCTCCGGTCTTTACATCAACAACATGTACGGCATGTTCGGCATACACGAGCTCCCGTTCTGGGTGGGTGCGCCGCTCACGGTGTTCGTGCTCGTGTTCATCGACAACGCCATGAACCTCATCGACGGCATCGACGGGCTCTCCGGCGGACTCGCCCTGCTCTCGCTCTCCGGCTTCCTGCTGTGCTTCATGCATGAGGGCATCTACACTTACGCCATCCTCATAGCCGGACTCATGGGCGTGCTCACGGCATATCTCTTCTTCAACATATGGGGGAAGCCGGAGAAGGGACACAAGATTTTCATGGGCGACTCGGGAAGTCTCACCCTGGGTTTCATTCTCGGGTTCCTTCTCATCAAGTTCGCCATGCACAATCCGAACGTCATGCCCTACCGCAACAACAGTCTGCTGATAACCTACACACTGCTCATTGTGCCCTGCTTCGATGTGGTGAGGGTCATCATAACGCGGCTGAAGAACCGCCACCCGATATTCAAGGCTGACAAGAACCACATACACCACAAGCTGATGCGTGCCGGAATGTCGCAGCATCAGGCTCTTGTCACCATACTTCTTCTTGCCGCCACGTTCGTCGTTCTCAACAAGGCTCTGCGCCCGATTATGAAGAGCGACATCATCGTCCTGACCGACATACTCGTCTACACCGTCTTCCAGCTCGTCACAGACATATTCATAAGGAAGAACGAACGCAGGCTTACGGCAGACAACGGCACCACCGCCGCATAACGTCAGACTTTCCCCCGCGACGCACCATGCGCGCAATGGCATGCCGCCATGCATCCTGCATATTTATACGGAAACCGCCTTTGTAATATGCATATCCATACACCGTAACCTCAAAATACCGATGTTTTCCGACGCTAATGCTCATCCGCACGCAAATACGCGACTCTCGCGCACTTCACGCAAGCCGCTGTAGCCCAGCTCATTAACCCATAGCATGATTCAAGACACATTTTCCAGCCCTGCCAAAGAGGCTCTTCCGCACCGCCGAAGAGGCTCTTCCGTCTCGCAAGACATGCTTTTCCGCACCATGGAAAAGCCTCTTCTGCGCATCATCATACCTTAAAAATACTCTCCAAAAACGTTTTTTTGAGCCGTAAAGGGGTAAATATACGTATCAATCTGATGTCATTTCGTATGTGAAAACGGTTTTTCATGATTACGAGCCATGCCCGTGACGGTCCGCGGTTTCTGTTTCGACAATTTCTGATGTCAATATTCTTTACTTTCAGAAACGCATAATTATTCATTTCCGGAAGTGTCCGACATGACTCCACACACGCCCATCGGAGGCGCATAAGCCAGCATCAGCCGGTGTCTGTCATACCCCATCCGGCAACACTGGTAGCCTCCGGGCGTCACAGTTTTGTGAAATTCAGTCTCAATTCTTCGGTAGACAGCACCATCTTCGAGCCTGTCAGCCGCTCCACGCCGAACGTCTCGTCGAGCGCGTTCACCCCGAACGGGCGCAGCATTCCGGCGTCGTCCACAGCCGGGTCGCCGTTCATCCTGTCGTTCACGTGCGGGTCGTACAGCCTGAGAGTCTTGCCCTTGTGCTCGAAGCGGAACAGGAAGTCACCCCTGTCTCCGTGCCTGTCGCATGCGTTGAGCAGGTCTTTCTGCACCGCCCAGAACACATACTCGTCCTTCAGGTCGAGCCTGCCGCCTGTCCGGATGGTGTCCACCCGCTCGAGATGCCAGAATCCGTCGAGGTCGCCATTGTCCGATGTCTCTATCTCGCACGACGCTGACAGGACGGCTGTAAGCCATGCCGCTATGATTATATATATGTCTTTCCTCTTCATATCAGTTGTATGTATTCCTTTATTCCATGTTTTTTCCGATGCCGCATCATCCGTGTGTCAGAACCATCCGCTCTTCGACACCGTGAGCTGGAACCCCGCGTTGTTGCCCAGAATGCGTCCGAAGTCCATCGCATAGGCGCCCCTCACCTTCCAGTCGTGCGCGAAACTGTATGTAGCCTCAGCCATGAAGCTCACGTTGTGACGCTTTCCGGTGTAAGGCATGGCATACGTTCCCAGTCCCTCCTGCCACGTGCCGAGCAGCCGGTAGGTGATGTTCTCCGCCGGACGTCCGTCTATTCCCAGATGGAAAGCCATGAAGCGGGAGTTCTTCACCGATATAGTCCCGTCATCGTTGTATATCGGCGAGCGGTAGAGAGGATTGCCTATCACCTGCCCCCAGTGCTGCCATCCGGTATAAATGTAATGGTTGTAATAATTGTCTATGCCTCCTATGTGGTCGGCGAACGACGGAGTGTGGTCGTGATACACCGGTCCGCTCTGATACTTTGTGTATATATACTCAAACACTATGTCGCGTATCCACGTGCCGTATTTGAGGTTCACCTCCACGCCGAGCATCATGTCCTTCAGGTCGTAGAGCAGAAACTTGCTCTTTTTCTTCTTCTTCCAATCGTCGCCGCTGCCGTAGCCGTCGTAGTCGATGAGGAACATGGCGGAGTGGTCTTCAAAATATTTGTCGGCGTATATGCCCAGACGCCAGCGGTCACCGTCGTAGTTCACGCGCATGAGCCATGACCCCACCTGGTTGCCGGATATGTTCTTGTAGAGCGTCTCGCCCGCATCCGCACCGCTGGGGACAAGGGCTTGCCACATGCCTTTCAGTCCGCCCTCGCCCTTCAACGCCAGCATAGTGCCGTCAGACTGCGGGCGGTAGGCTGTTCCGCCGAACATCGCCGCCATCTCCAGACCCAGTTCGAGCGACCAGGGAAGAAACCGGTCCTCATTGCCTATCTTTATATAGCCTGCCTTACTGTGGTAGAGCACGTCGTCGGCATACTTCGACTTGCGTCCCGTCACCTCATGCTGCCAGTTGTCGTCGGTCATCTTGCCGTAGGCGATGTGTCCCTTCAGCCTCAGCCATCCGTGCGAGAAAGGCAGCACCCAGTAGTCTGCCAGAGCCAGACGCACCTGCGGCACGGGGCGCGCATTGATGCCCAGCGTCTGCGATCCGCTGCTCAGCGCGTTGTTCTTCAGCTCCATCGGCTGCTGCTTGCTGCCCACGGTGAGCACTCCATAGAGCCATCTCAGCTCGCCGTAAGCCTGCTGCACCACCACGCTGCTCGTATAGTTCACCGGCACCGCCACGTCTGCGCCGTAGCCTATTCCCCACCGTCGCGTGGAGTCGACGCTAAGGTCGCGCGCCACCATGGCTCTCACATATCCGTTGTACTTATCGAGCGAGCTCAGACCATACTTGTTGGCGTTGAGCCACAACGGCGTCCTGCCCTTCGAGAACGAGCCCTGCATCTCCACTCCATACCTCAACCCTCGTGCCGGACTGAGCTTCCCGGCATCACCGGCTTCCTCCCACGCCTGCGCCCTCACAGCCATACTGGCAGCAAGGAGCAGGCACGCGGCATATAAACCCTTCATATTCGCGTCTGTGTCTTTTACCCTGCAAATTTACATTATTTATCCAATAAACTGTCATTTTCCGCACAATCATTACTTATTCCCCGCTTTTTCATCCGGCATGAAAGCCCACGCCTACCTGCGGCATATATTCCGCATTTTAGGGAAATTCCCCGATTTTATAGGAAAATTCCCTCTTTCCGTTACGCAAAACAGTCCTATCTTTGCATCAGAGATAAGAACAACGGATGTGTAACATTAAAATATACGATTATGAAAAAGTTTATATCAGCCCTTATATTACTGTTCACCGTGACAGTATCGGCAAATGCCATGAGCTATGAGCAGGCACGCGAACAGGCTCTTTTCCTTACAGATAAGATGGCGTATGAACTTAATCTGAGTGAAGCACAGTATGAGGCGGCATACGAGATAAACCTCGACTACCTGATGAGCATACGCACACAGGACGACCTCTTCGGCATATACTGGAGACAACGCAACCTGGATCTGAGCTATGTTCTGTTCGACTGGCAGTACAGCACGTTCTGCGACGCACTCTATTTCTACCGCCCGCTCTACTGGAACGCAGGCTACTGGAGGTTCAGAATATACGCCCGCTACCCCCACAGAGACTACTTCTACTTCGGCTGTCCGCACTTTGTCACCGTCTATTGCGGCGGTCACAGCTGGAGACACAACGGCGGACGGTCTTGGTATAGAGCCAATCACTTCAGACCGGAACCCGACAGACGCCACTTCGGAATGCGCGACGGATTCAGGCGCGGAGACTACGGCGAGGGACACAGAGGCGTGTTCGGCAACAGAAACGGCAGCCGCACACCCATCGTGACAAGCAGACCGGGCAACGGCGGAGGCAGCTTCGGCAGACGGCAGGCAACCGTGACAGACAAGAAAGGTATAACCACAGTGAAGGCTTCAAGCTTCGGAGGCATGCGCGGAGGAAGCGTATCGAAGACCCCGCAAAAGCCACGCGACACCTTCGCACCGAAAAACGGCGGCTCGTCAGACAACAGAACAGTAAGGAGCAATCCGGTGTTCTCGGGCAGCGGACGCTTCGGAGGCTCTGCCACAAACAACCGCGACCTCATAAACAACATGCGCTACAGGTCGTCAGGAAGCGTGAACCGCAGCACAGGCTCGTTCGGAAGCAAACGCTCTACAAGCACTCCGAGCATATCGCGAGGCAGCAGCCGTTCCTCATTCTCGGGAAACAGAGGCTCATTCGGGACAAACCGGAGTTCCTCAGGAGCAAGCCGCAGCTCGTCATCATCAAGCCGTGGCGGAAGCAAGTTCGGCGGACGCCGCTAAGAGAGGCACTCTCTGAGAACATGAAAAAGTGTAAGTCAACATAATTTAAAATCAAAACCAAACGGTATCTGTCTCTTCCATTAAGTAAAGGTACATATTAAATGATTAAAGGATGACAAACCGCAGAGGCGCGACACTACAAGTCAAGGATGCGCACCTCTGCGTTTGTCATCTTTTCTATTTCGTTCATCGGCACGTCACGGTAAACGCTCTGCACCGCCTTGTTTATTATTCCGTGCCCCACGGCAAGCACTGTCTTGCCGGCATACGTCCCGCGTATGAAGTCGAGAAAGCGTGCGGCACGCTCCCTCAACGCCTCAAGCGTCTCCACATCATCGGGCCACGCCACGCCCTTAAGGTCGGGAATATACATCCCGGTGAACCCTCCCCAGTCGCGCTCCCGCAGCAACGGTGTCGTCACAACCTTCATACCGTGCGGAGCGGCGATGATGGCGCATGTGTCGTAAGAGCGTTTCAGGTCGCTCGACACAAACGCGTCTATCCTCTCACCAGCCATTCTGTCTCTCACACTTTCAGCCTGTCTTATGCCTTCAGGCGTCAGACAGCCCTGCGTCTGTCCCTGTAATATGCAGTTGACATTGTCCACCGTCTCGCCGTGGCGCACCAGATAAAGTCTTGTCATAGTTCTTTTCTTTAAATAGTCCTGTCTGTATAGGTAATGCAAACGAGCGGAAAGAAAGCTTGCTTTCTATTTCCCGAGTGCAGCTTATCTTATACAAAGATAATGCAAACGAGCGCAATGAGAGCTTGCTCTTGTATTGCCGAGTGCAGATTATCTTATACAAAGGTAATGCAAGAACGCGACACTGCAAAATAAAAAACACTCTCCGTTACTTGCCGTATGCCGAACTTTCATTATCTTTGCATAAGATAAGCGTCGGCTCAGCAGTATCAAGACCGGTAAAACTTAGTTTCCCCGTCTTGCTGTTGCACTCGCCTAGCATTATCTTTGCAAACATATAAGCGGCTATTGATACACGGTCGGAAACCGTACTTACCGGATTTCCGTACATCATAAAAACCGCATCACACAAAGAAACTATAAAAACTTGAATCCATGCAGATAATACAAAGCTCGCTGGCACGCGCCCTCAGCGCAATAATAATGGGCGTACTGCTGATAAAATACAGGGAAGAGACCGTAACGTGGCTTACCATTGTCATCGGCATACTGTTTTTCCTGTCGGGAGTAATCTCGTGCGTGGCATACTTCGTGGCGCGCCGCCGCGATAACGACGTGCAGCTGTTCGACGCCGACGGCAGGCAACTGAGCGGCTTCAAGCCCTCGTTTCCGCTTACAGGTCTGGGAAGCATAGTGCTCGGTCTGATACTCGCGCTCATGCCGGGAGCATTCATCTCGTGGCTGATGTTCATCCTCGCCGCCATCCTCATTCTCGGAGCCATAGGTCAGTTTGTGAGCCTCGCCGCCATCTCGCGCACGTTCCGCGTGGGCTTTTATTTCTGGATAATGCCGTCGGTGATACTTCTTGTCGGGCTCATCGCGCTCATAAAGCCGTCTGCCATCGCCTCCGCACCGCTGTTTGTCATAGGATGGTGCATGCTGCTCTACGGTGTATCGGAGAGCGTCAACTCCATCAAGATATACCTGATACGCAAGAAGATGAAGGCTGCCGACATGAAGGCGGCTGCCGAGTCAGAAAAAAACGGTGAGAAAGACGAAAGCCTTCCCACCGCTATAGAAAACGACTGACACCGCGCGCACGGCTCACCTGAGCCCCGCGCCGTCAGTCCTCATGGGGCACTATGCCCTCAATGTACTTGCAGATGATGCCTATGCCCTTCAGATTGTCGCCTCCCTGAGGTATTATTACGTCCGCGTATCGCTTGGTAGGTTCGATGAACTGCTCGTGCATAGGCTTGAGAACCTTCAGATATCTTTCCACAACCATCGACACGGTACGCCCGCGGTCTATTATGTCGCGCTGTATGTTGCGTATCAGACGCTCGTCGCTGTCGCAGTCGACGAATATCTTCAGATCCATCATATCCCTCAGTTTCTTGTTCAGAAGAGTCATTATGCCCTCGACTATAATCACCGGCTTTGGCTCCACATGCACCGTCTCGGGCAGACGGTTGCACTTCAGATAGGAGTAAGTGGGCTGCTCGACGGCACGTCCCTCGCGCAGTTCGTTGACATGCCTTACAAGGAGTTTCCAGTCGAAAGCGTCGGGATGGTCGAAGTTGATGGCGTGTCTCTCCTCCTCGGTCATGTGTGACGTGTCGTTGTAATAAGAGTCGAGCGGCACGACGGCGACATGATGCGGAGGCAGCGACTCCACAATCTTCCTCACTACTGTGGTCTTGCCGGAACCGGTTCCTCCGGCTATTCCTATAATCGTTACTTTATTCATAAGATTTGATTTATGCTTCGTGGTCGTTAGTTGACCTGTCCTACGCCAGCCGGAAGAGCCGGAATGCGCAGACGGTCAGAGTGATGTCTCGCGGCTGAACATGGGTCTGTAGAACTCAGCCTTACGTTCCACCTTCATCGGATAGGCGCGCGAGCTGCTGGGCATGCGGTAGAGCCGCAGCGTGCGCCCCTCGAAACGGAAGTCGGCGCATGCGCCCACGGCAGGCTGACGCTCTATGCCGAAGCATTCGGAAAGTACGTCGCACGCCTTCTGTCCGGTAACGGCTACAGCCCGGCATTCGGGCAGCGAGCGCAGCATTGACTTCAGGTCTGTCGCCTCCACCACCTCAAGGTCCTTGTCGGAGGCAGTGTTTTTGAGGCGGCGCACGGCACATGCGGTGTCGTAAAGTCCTATGCGACGCTCGCGCAGGAGCCGCTCTATGAGTTGCAGACGGAACGTCTTGTGCTCCTCATCGACAAAGAACATCTTGTCGTCGTGGAAGCACAAGCCGAAGATGCGCCACATGTCGTTGGTGAAGTTGGGGTAATAGAACCGCATGGCCCAACGCTTCTCCGCAGGCGGAAAGCTGCCGAGCATGAGCAGGCGGCACCCTTCCGGCAGAAACGGCTCGAACGGATGCCGCTCCACAGGGGGCTGTCCGTCAGACGGCAAGCTGTGTGTCGGCTGCGCGCGGGTGCTCATTTCTGCTCCTTAACAAGGTATACGACCACCGGAAGATGGTCTGAGAATCCGTCGAGCCATATTCCTCCCGCCGTGGTACGCTTGGGCTGACCCTTGTATTTGCCCTCGGTCTGGAAGAGATACGGGCGCGAGAAAATCTGGTTTTTCCAATATTTGAGCGTGGAGTAGTCCTTGCTGCCTTTCTTGTTTACCATGTTAGGCGTCATCACAATCTGGTCGAACAGATTCCACGAACCGCTGTACATGAGCGTGCCGCGCCCCTCTTTCTTCAGTATGTTATACCAAGGGTTGTACATGTCGCCCTCTCCTGTCTTGTCTGGATCAGCCTTTGCCGAGAGCATCTCGCTCATGCTCTTGTTCATAGGGTCGTCGTTCATGTCGCCCATCACCATCACCTTGCACTCGGGATCGTCCATGAGGAGAGAGTCCTTGAGAGCCCTCACCTGGCGTCCTGCCACCTCGCGGTAGTAAGAACCGGCGAAACGGCTGGGCCAGTGGCACACGACGATGGCGACATGCTCGCCCGCAAGGGTGCCGCTGACGGTGAGGAAACCGCGCGTGATGTAGTCTTCCGGCATAGAGCCTTCAGGAACATATGGCACCAGCTTTACGTCGCGCACAGTGAAGAGAGCCGGATTGTAGAGCAGCGCACAGTCTATTCCGCGCTTGTCGGGACCCTCGACATGAGCGAAACGGAATCCTCTCTCGGCGAGAGGTTTCTGCGACACGAGGTCGGTGAGCACCTTGGCGTTCTCCACCTCGCTCACTCCGATGGCGGCGCATCCCACCCCTGGCAGCACGTCGGTGCCCATGTCGGCAAGCACACGTGCCATGTTGCGCAGCTTGTGGGAGTATTTCAGACCGTTCCAGTGATACGATCCCGTAGGCAGGAACTCGTGGTCGTTCTTCCCCACATCATGACATGTGTCGAACAGGTTTTCCTGATTGTAGAACCCCACGGCATAAGCCGAGTATTTCTTCTGCGCCGTTATCCCGGTACTGACCGAGAGCAGCAGCAACACCAAAATCAAATAACAGAATTTTCTCATATCTTTATATACAATATATATTTCGCTTTTTTACATTATATCTTTCATTTTCACACAAACCCGAACAGGCTTGGCGGCATACCGCGCAGGCAGCAGTGAATTTCTGCAAATATCGGTAATAAATTTGAATAAAATGTATTTTTCATGAAATTTTAATCGCAATGGCATACGATTTTTTCATCTGCGCGCAGACAGACGACGCTCGCGGAGCAGCCGACAGACACTATGACGCGGCACAGCACAGATTGACTATAATCACGCACAGGCATTGCAGGCACTCCGTATTTTAACATTCAGGCACACGTAAAAACGCTTTTCGCATAAAGAGACGCACGGAAACGCGGAAAAACACCGAAAACAGCACAACACGACAACCCACTGACACACAACCAGATACATCCCCACCTCCCCACCCTCTCACCTTTCCACCTCCCCCAAAGAGCCTTTCCTGCATTGCGGAAGAGCCTTTTCGGACACACCGTAAAGCCTCTCCGAGGGCATGACAGAGGCTTTACGGAAACGCGGAAGAGGCTTTTCCGGACAGCAAGAACGGTTTCCGGACAGTGAGAACAGGCAGGAATCGGCTCACAGGACAGTGAAAACAGGTCGCGAAGACACAAAATGCGGCGGAACGGAATGTTAAAAAACGAAGGACGGGAGATTAACATTGTTAAACCCGGACAGGTCGTCGGACTTCCATTCTTATTTCATGCTGTTGTCAGCCGGATTGTATTCTGCCTAATCGAAGATGTGGCGTACTAAACAGGTAAAAAGCGGATGGCGGTGTGGCGGCGGCAATGAGAAGGAATGACAGGAGAAAGGCAGACACATAAATATATATATGTATGGCGGTATGACGGCTTGTAAGGATTGGACAAGAAGACGGGAATGTAACCCGGAGCATATACGGAACCGGCGCGGCAAACAACGCAATACGCCCCTGAGACTTTACAATATAAAAGCCACAACCGCTCTCCGGGCTTGAGGCAATGAATGTCTTGGGGTAAAAACATCACAATATACACCAATAATAGGACACCTGCTGTGTTAAAACCCTCAAATCATAAAAATTTAATAAAAAAGTCTTTCGCCATTAAAAATAATTTTCTTACTTTGCAAGACAAACTACATAATTTCTATACACATGCAAAAGAAGCTCAAATTAGCAGTGATAGCCCTTTGCTGTTCGTCCGTTGCGAACGCGCAGCAAGACTCCATAGGGCTGAAGTCCGCGGCGCTAAGCGAAACGGCATTCACATTCACAGAAGCGCAGTTGGGCGAAGACGACGACATGTCGCAGAACGTGACAATCGTCAACTCGAACTCCAACATCTTCGCAAGCGAGGTGGGATATCTTTTCTCTCCGGTACGCTTCCGCTACCGCGCGTTCGACCAGAAGTTCAATGATGTCTATATCAACGGTGTACCGATGAACGACATGGAGAGCGGACAGTTCCGCTACTCGCTCGTGGGAGGACTCAACCAGCAGACACGCAACATGGAGTCGTCACTCCCGTTCGAGTATAACACATTCTCCATACCGGGCATGGGAGGAGCCAACAACTACAACTTCAGACCGGCAAACATGCCCACAGGACACAGAATAACACTCAGCGGAGCCAACCGGAGCTACACCCTGCGCGGCATGTACACATTCAACACCGGACTGAGCGACAAGGGGTGGGCTTTCTCCGGAAACGTAACCTACCGATGGGCAAATGAGGGTTATGTGGAAGGAACGTTCTACAACTCGCTCTCTTACTTCCTCGGAGTGCAGAAGGTGTTCGGAGACGGACGCCACTCTCTGGCTCTCTCGACATGGGGCAACCCCACGGAGCGCGCGTCGCAGGGAGCAGGTACGGACGAGATGTACTGGCTGGCGAACGACAAGTTCTACAACCCTTACTGGGGATATCACAACGGCAAGAAGCGCAACTCGCGCATAGTGAACGACTTCGCGCCCACAGCTCTCCTCACATGGGACTGGAACATCAGCGACAACGCGAAGCTCACGACGTCTATCATGGGGAAATACAGCATGTACAAGAACACAAAGCTCAACTACAACAACACTGACAACCCCCACCCCAACTACTGGAAGAACATGCCGAGCAGCTACTACGACGTGTGGGACGAGACCGACTACAACAACCGCACGGAACAGAACCTTGCCGACTGGAATACGGCTTATCAGTTCTGGACCGCATCCAAAGCCAACAGACAGATAAACTGGGACAGGCTGTACTATTCCAACGCCCAGATATCCAAACTGGGGCAAGACGCCATGTACTACATACAGGCCAAGCACAACGACGCCCTCACCATAACCGTGGCATCTACGCTGAACAAACAGATAGACCAGAACAAGCAGTGGAACATAGGAATCATTGGCTCAAGCAACAAAGGCATGCATTACCAGACAATGGAAGACATGCTCGGAGCCACTATATATCACAACATCAACACATACGCTCTCGGCACATACGGACGTGAGGCAGACGAGATACAATACGACCTTAACAACCGCGACGCAATCGTAAAGGAGGGCGACCGTTTCGGGTATGACTACAACCTGTTTGTGAACAACTCCAAACTGTGGTCAAGTTACAGCGAGAACTTCGGACCGGTGCACTACACCATCGCCGCAAAAATAGGATACACAAGCATGCAGCGCGAGGGCAAGATGCGCAACGGTATGGCGGCAAACAACTCATACGGCAAGAGCAAGACGGCAGAGTTTCTCGACGGAGGCGTGAAACTGGGCTCGACATTCAACCTCGGACGGGGCAACACCCTCACGTTCGGCATAGGCTACGAGCACCGCGCGCCACAGGCAAGGACAGCGTTCGCCTCGCCTGAGATAAACAACGACTTCGTGATGAACCTCAAGAACGAGCGCGTGTTCAGCACCGAACTCGGCTATCAGCTGCAGAACTCGTGGCTCCACGCCAACATAAACGCTTACTACAGCCGCCTTACCAACGTCACCGACTGGCAGAACTACTACTTCGACGACATAAACTCCTTCTCTTACGTGTCGCTCACCGGCATCAAGAAAGAATACTACGGAGTGGAGGCAGGACTGAAATTCAAGGTGACAAGCGCACTCGACGTGAAACTCATCGGAACGATAAGCGAGGCTAAGATACTGGAGAACTCGAAGGTGAGATACATGAACTCCACAAGCGCACAGTACGTGGACGACATCGTCTACAACAAGGACATGCGCGACTCCGGCACCCCGCTCACCGCGGCAAGCCTCGGAGTGAGCTACCATCAGGGCGGATGGTACATCGACCTTAACTGCAACTACTACGACAGAATATACCTGTCTTACGCTCCGAGCTACCGATACAAGGAGACCCTCGACAGAAGACAGGAGATATACGGCACCGTATACGACAACGACGGCAACCTCCGTCCGGGAGCGGTGGCACAGGCCAAAGGCAAAGGCGGATTCATGCTCGACGGCTCAATAGGACGAAGCATATACCTCAAACACGGATCGCTGTCCATCAACCTCATGGTGACAAACATTCTGAACAACCAGAACATATGCACCGGAGGATACGAACAGAGCCGCAGCGACTACACCAACTCCGGAAACATCAGGGCATACCGCTTCTCAAGAAACCCGATGAAATTCTATGCCTACGGAACAAACGGAATGCTGAACATCGCCTACAAATTCTAAAACACGACAATTATGAAAAATATGAAATATCTTAAACTCATAATGCTCGCACTCATTTGCGGCATGACTCTCACGTCGTGTATGGACGACGACTGGGATGACCCCAACGGGACAAGCATACCCTACGGCAACAACTCAATAAAGGAAACCAACCTGAAGACCATCGCCGAAGTGAGGGAGATGTTCAAGGACAAGATAAACACGTCCTACGCATACGAGCAAGTGACCGAGCCGATTCAGATAAAAGGCTATGTCACAGGAAACGACGTGCAGGGCAACATCTACAACGAGATAGCGTTGCAGGACGAGACGGGAGCCATCATCATCGCAATAGCGCAGGGTGGCATAAACGGATACCTGCCCGTGGGAACCGAAATACTCGTGGAACTGAAGGACCTCTACGTGGGCAACTACGGCAAACAGGCTGAAATAGGCACTCTCTACACCAATAAGAACGGCAACACATACGTGAGCCGGATGAACAGATTCCTGTGGCAGGACCACTTCATGATAACCGGAGGATATAAGGTGATTGAACCTGAGGTATTCGCCGACGGAAACGAGAAGACCAAATGGACCTTCGACAAGGACAGCGGGAAGCTCGGAGTGATAAAGAACGTCACGATAAAGGGTGCTTCGGAGACCACAACCTTCTCCGACCCGAACGGAAGCCAGTCCGTAAGCCTCAACTTCAACGAGCAGCCGAACAGCGTGATGATATACACATCGCCATACTGCGACTTCGCCGGACGTACCGTACCGCAAGGCAAATGCAACATTACCGGCATATTCAAACGCTACAACGACTCATGGGAGATAATAATACGCTCGATAGACGACGTTGAGGAAGTGAAATAATAAAAACAGTATTATAATATAAACAAAAAGATAACATTATGAAAAAGATATTATATTCGGTGATTGCTCTCACAATGGCGGCATTCACATTCACAAGTTGCGAAGACGTTCCGGCGCCTTATGACGACCCTAACAACAACGGAGGAGGCCAGGAACTGCCCGAAGGCGTGCTCCTCGACCAGAACTTCACATCGTCGCTGGGCGACTTCACGTCAATAGCCGCAAGCGGGAACCTGAACTGGTATAACGACTTCTCAAGCGCCATGGTGACAGGATATCAGGACTTCAACGGCGACGGCGTGAAAGAATATCAGGCGGGCGTGACATTCCTCGTAGGTCCGGAAATAGATTTCACGGACGTTACCGAGGCCCACATCACCATAAACCACGCCATCAACTACGAGAGAGGCGACATAAACGCCAACAACTCCATCGTGATAAGCAAGGACTATACAGGCGACGTGACAGCCGCCACATGGGAGGTGCTGAACTACAACACTGACGGACTCGGCAACAGTTTTACTTTCGTGGAGAACAACGTGAATATCCCGGCCGAATATATGGGAGGCAAAGCAGTCATCGCACTGCGCCACACATGCAGTGAGACAAGAACTTCTACATGGGAAGTGAAAAGTCTGAAAGTGCAGGAGGGCAAGGTGGATGAGGAGCAGCCGTCTACTCCGGAAGAACCGAGCGGCGACGGTACTCTGCAGAATCCGTATAACGTGGCAGGCATCATCGCATACACATCAACACTCGGAGAGAACGAGACTTCAGACAAAGAGGTATACATAAAAGGTACTGTAAAATCGATAAAGGAGAACTTCGACGGCGGATTCGGCAACGCTACATTCTACATCACAGACGGAGCCAACGGCAGCAATCAGTTCTACATATACCGCACACTTTATCTCGACAACCAGAAATACACATCCGGAGATCTTCTTAAGGAAGGCGACGAGGTTATCGTATACGGAAAAGTGACAAACTACGTAAGCGAATACGGCAGTACGCTTGAGACCGTTCAGAACCAGAGCTATGTTTATTCCATAAACGGAAACACCGGAAGCGGTGAAGAGCCAAGTACGGGAGTAGCCAAAGGCGACGGCTCTCTCGCAAATCCGTTCAACGCTGTAGCCGCAAACGAATATGCATCCAAATTGCCTGCCGACGGTGTTTCGGAAAAAGAAGTATATATAAAAGGTAAGATAGCATCAATCAGAGAGAACTTCACTGCACAATACGGGAACGCTTCGTTCTATATCTCCGACGACGGATCAAACACAAACACATTCTACGTATTCCGCACATTATACCTCAATAATGTGAAATATACGGAAGGAACGCTTCCTCAGGTAGGTGATGACGTTATTATATGTGGAAAAGTGACAAACTACAAGGGCAACACCCCAGAGACAATGCAGAACCAGAGCTACATCTACTCTCTGACAAGCAATGGCGGTGGTGACACGCCTGATGTTCCGGAAAACTCAATCACTCTCATACCTTCCGAACTCGGACTTGCCAATGCTTCAGCAGTAGAAAATGTGACCCTTTCTGACGGAACAGTACTTACATTCGATGGAGGCGGAAATCAGAACCCACCGAAATACTACAATGCAGGTACTAACATACGCATGTATCCGAAGAACAGCGTGACCATCAAAGCTTCAAAGAAAATAGCACAGGTCATCATAAAATGCGATACTTATCAGGGAGTGATATGCAATGCCAGTGGAGATGTGGCTGCGAACCCAGGCAACGTCGAGACTAAGGATGCCGTAATAACCGTAAACGGTGTGAACAGCGCACAGACTACAATCTCCAACATAAGCGCGAAGACAGGCACTGCAAGTCAGATCAGAATGACAGCATTGACAATCGTATATGCCGAATAACGCCAGAACGCGCTATTACATAAAGACATATAACTATTAAAAAGCGATAAAATATTTGGCAGGCTGCAGAATTATTCGTAATTTTGCAGCCTGTTACGTAGAATAATAATTAACAATTATATTTAAGATAAAATGAAAAAAGGTATTCATCCAGAAAACTATCGCCCCGTCGTATTCAAGGATATGTCCAACGGCGATATGTTCCTTACACGTTCTACATGCAAGACTACAGAGACAGTAGAATTTGAAGGTGAGACTTATCCGGTGGTTAAAGTCGAAATTTCCAGTTCATCACATCCCTTCTACACAGGCAAGAACAAGCTCGTCGACACTGCCGGTCGTGTGGATAAGTTCATGAGCCGTTACGGAAAGACACGCAAATAAATATATCATTTTATATTTAAACATATACGGAAAGTGTATTCATGCGTAGTTGCATATACGCATGAATGCACTTTTTTAATTCTCAATATTTCAGGAAAACATTTATTTTACTACATAAAAACAGACATATGAAACATCTGAAATATCTTATTTGTCTGCTTGGCATCGCATTCACGCTGTATTCATGCAGCAGCGACGATGACAATAATGGTGGCAACGGCAACGGCACGACAACCGAAGAGGCAAATGCCAACAGGAATGTGGTAACGACAGACGCCGCTGTCGCAAGACTTGAATTCCCCAAGCTTAAAGGCGGAAACAGCATTGTGCTGGTGCACAGGACTACCGGAGACAGGCAGTATGACCGCGATGAGGTGAACTATTGCGTTGAATGGGACTGTGACAAAAAGGCTCAGCGATGGTCGTGCTATCAGATGCACAGGGGATATACCGGCATTTACAGCCGCGTGGTTGACGGTTATCTGTTCGACCCGAACCTTACAACCTCACAATATCTCGACAAAGATTACTTCTACAGTTCGGGCTTCGACCACGGTCACATATGCCCAAACGCCGACCGGAAATACTCATACAAAGCAAACGAACAGACATTCTATCTTACCAACATGCAGCCGCAATACAGGCGGTTCAACGGTTACAGTTCGTCCGGAAACGACAAGGGCGAGGGTCTCTGGGTGAGAATGGAGGAAAAGGTGAGAAGCTGGTCGCCCGCCGCAACGACCGACACGCTCTACGTCTGCAAGGGTGGCACGATAGACAAGGAAAGCAACATCATCACGAGAATAAAGGGAAAGCTCATCGTTCCAAGGTATTTCTTCATGGCATGCCTGCTCAAAAACAGCATGGGATACCGTGCCATAGCTTTCTGGGCAGAGCAGAAGGATGAATGGAAAACGTATGACGACCTTGCCGACTACGCCATTACAATAGATGAACTGGAGCGTAAGACGGGCATAGATTTCTTCTGCAATCTTCCGGATAAGACCGAAAACGAGGTTGAAAAAAAGATTGTGCTGAATGTGTGGGGACTTTAGCCGCCTGAGAAAAAGGCATGGCAAAGTCTTCGGAACACCAGCATAAAAAAATAAAAAGCGACAGGCAGGAACTTACATGATTCCTGCCTGTCGCTTTTTCAAAACACTCCGGCATTATCCGGAAGATTCATTTGCATGGCTATCTATATATTCTAATGCGTCAAACGAGTCTCGCGCACTTTCCGAGACCCTACTTTCTGCTTCTGAACTTCAGGTTTTCGGTATATTTGAGTTTTGCACTGTCCGTGGCGGAAGCGGCTTTCCTCTGCGTTGTCCACGGCTGTGACGGCTTTGCCAATGTGGTGCGCACGCAGTCGAAGAAGATGAGCTCATCGTTGTTGATACCCTCCATGACACCGTTGAAATAATCGTCTGTAAGGCTGAATCCGGACGTCTGACTGTTGCCGCGGGAATCAAGCACGAACGTATATCCGCTGTCGTCATATCTTATATGTATATCCCCGGAACGCGGATCAATATACCATGAGAACCTCAACTCCTGACTCTCGTCACCGACAGTGTCTATCTCACGTCCCCGTCCGTTAAGAGAGCGGCTGTTATACTGGTCGAACTCAAAATAAACATACATGTCCACATACACGCGATGCCCCGTATTGTCAGTATATTCGTTCCTCATCGTGCCCTCCCAATGGCCTCTCAGAGTGTTTGCCATGAGCCTCAACTCATCCGTACCATAATCGAACGCGTCGTCATACCAGTTGTAGTCATAATACCAATCACCATAATAATCGTAATAATCCCAGTCCCATGGATCATCACAACTCGTGAAAGAGAACGGCAGGACTCCGAAAACGATAGCTGTCCAAAGTAATTTCAAGTGTTTCATATCCGTATATTTTTTATTCATTATATTCTATTGGCAAAGTTATCGAAATAAATATTATTACGCAAAGGTATATTTCATATTTTAAGATAGGAAATTCCCTATGCTTCATATAGAATTTCCTACCATTTAGATTAATTTATGCCAAAAGCTTCATTCATACTCATTTAAATTACTTATCTTTGTCTCCACAACATTAAAAAAATAAAAAAAGATGAAAACCGTTTACGATTTCACAGTTAAAGACAGAAAAGGTAAAGACGTATCACTTAAAGAGTACGCCAACGAAGTGCTGCTCATTGTAAACACCGCAACCAAATGCGGCTTCACACCACAATACGAAGAGCTTGAGAAACTATATGAGAAATACCATTCAAAAGGTTTCGAGATACTCGATTTCCCGTGCAACCAGTTCGGCCAGCAGGCACCCGGCACAGACGAATCGATACACAACTTCTGCAAGCTCACATACGGAACAGAGTTCCCGAGGTTCAAGAAGCTGAAGGTAAACGGCGAAGACGCCGACCCGCTCTACAAGTTCCTGCAAGAGCAGAAAGGCTTTGCAGGATGGGACGAGAGCCATCCTCTCACTCCCGTTCTCGAGAAAATGCTGTCTGAAGCCGACCCCGACTACAAGCAGAAAGCCGACATCAAATGGAATTTCACCAAATTCCTCATCAACAAGAAAGGCATGGTCGTGGCACGTTTCGAGCCTACAGAAAGCATAGAAAACATATCAAAACAAATAGAAGAACTTCTTTAGGATAATGGCAAACAGAGAACACACACGCTGCCTCATCATCGGCAGCGGTCCGGCAGGATACACCGCAGCCATCTACGCCGGACGTGCCAACCTGCATCCTACGGTGTACTGCGGTCTGCAGAGCGGAGGACAGCTCACGCAGACCACCATGGTCGACAACTTTCCCGGTTATCCGCAGGGCGTCGACGGCAACCAGATGATGCAGGACCTGCGCAGTCAGGCTGAGCGTTTCGACGCGGACGTGCGCGACGGAATAATCGTCAAGGCAGACTTCTCCAAAGCTCCTTACCTGCTTACAACCGACCGCGGTGACGAGATTGAGGCAGACACGGTGATTATCGCCACCGGAGCAAGCGCGAAATATCTCGGTCTTGACGACGAGAAAAAATACAACGGACTGGGCGTGAGCGCATGTGCCACATGCGACGGATTCTTCTATCGCAAGAAGACAGTGGCTGTCGTAGGAGGCGGCGACACTGCCTGCGAGGAGGCTGACTATCTCTCCCACTTGTGCAACAAGGTGTATATGATTGTGCGCAAACCGTATCTCCGCGCTTCCGAAGCTATGAAACGCCGCGTGGAGAACAACGCCAAGATTGAGATACTCTATGAGCACAACACCGTAGGACTTTACGGTGAGGGCGGTGTGGAAGGCGCTCACGTGGTGAAACGCAAAGGCGAACCCGACGAGCAGCGGTACGACCTGCCCATCGACGGATTCTTCCTCGCCATAGGACACAAGCCCAACACCGACGTGTTCCGTGAATGGCTCGACCTCGACGAAGCCGGATACATACAGACCGTCAACGGCACTCCGCGCACAAAAATACCCGGAGTGTTCGCCGCAGGCGACTGTGCCGACTCCGTGTACCGGCAAGCCATCGTTGCCGCAGGTAGCGGATGCATGGCTGCACTCGAGGCTGAACGCTATCTGTCGGCTGAAGGCAAGTGAGCCTCAGACACTTACGCACGCCTCCGAGGCAGTATTCATGAATGACAGAGCCATAAGGTCAAGACTCGTATAATAATAAAACATAAACCAGAAAAAGCCATGCCCGCACATCGGACATGGCTTTTTTTATATTCCATAAAAACCTTTTTCCGTAAATAAAATCCTCACCGGCAGTCATACAACGGTCCGCTACGCAAGTTCACGTCACACCTCCGCCCTGCTCCGGCTGCCTCTGCCTGCATGTCTCTTGCCCGTCATCCACAATCCGGCAAAAGTAAGCAGACCGTTGAGCATAAGCAACTCATAACCGAAGACATAACCTGTCAGCTGTTTCGAAAGACTGTCCGCCACGAAGCAAACCAACGGCGACGCAACCGCTATCACAGGCACCATGCGTCCGGAGACACCGCGCCGCGTCAGCAGTCCATAGGCGAAAAGTCCCAGCAGCGGACCGTATGTGTAAGAGCAAAGCACATATATGGCGTCGATGACACTTGTGCTGTTGAGCGAGTGGAACAGAAGTATGAACACGACAAACGCCACCGACATGCCGAGATGCACCTTACGGCGCAACTGTTCGTCGTCCGGACGCGACCATATGTCCACACAGCAGCTTGTGGTGAGAGCCGTCAGAGCAGAGTCGGCGCTCGAGAACGACGACGCCACCACGCCCACCGTGAACAGCACAACCACCGTCATGCCCATCCGTCCGGTAGCCGCGAACATCGGCAACAGTTCGTCGCCCGCCGCAGGCAACGCCACACCCTCCTTCGAGGCAAGCGCGACGAGCAGCACACCGAGCGAAAGAAACAGCAGATTGGCAGGCACGAAGGCGAACCCGTAAGTACACATGTCCTTCTGAGCCTCACGCAGCGACTTGCACGTAAGGTTCTTCTGCATCATGTCCTGGTCAAGTCCTGTCATCACGATGACGATGAATATGCCGCTGAGAAACTGCTTCCAGAAATTCTGTCTGGTCATCCAGTCGTCGAAAACGAATACCCGGCTGCGGCTGTCAGACGCCACCAAGTCAGCCGCCTCACCCATAGTCATGCCGAGATGCCGCGCCACATTATATATAATAAGTATCAGCGCGGCAAACATGCAAAGCGTCTGGAACGTGTCTGTCCACACCAGTGTCCTTATGCCTCCGCGCCGCGTGTACAGCCATATCAGCCCTACCATCGCCACGACAGTAAAGGCGAACGGCACACCGAAAGCGTCGAGCACGAACCGTTGCAGTATGGCGCACACCACATAGAAGCGCACCGCCGAGCCCGTAAGTTTTGAGAGGATGAAGAAAGACGCGCCCGTCCTGTATGCGGAACGTCCCAACCGGTAGTCAAGATAGGTGTATATGGAGGTGAGCCTGAGCCTGTAATACACAGGCAACAGCACGAACGCCACCGCGAAATAGCCAAGGATGAAACCCAGACACGTCTGTATATAGGTCATGTCGGCAGTGAGCACCATGCCGGGAACGCTCACAAACGTGACGCCCGATATCGACGCGCCCACCATACCAAACGCCACCATATACCACGGCGACCGTCTGTTGCCATTGAAAAACGTCCTGTTGTCGGCTTTGCCGCCCGTAACATGGCTTATGAGCAGCAGAACAAGAAAATATGCGAATAAAGTATACAATATTATCATAACTGTTCACAAAGTTAACTATTTTATTATCAATTTGTCGTTTAGTATGAATAAAATCATTACATTTGCAATCACATTCACCAAAAAAAGTAAGAGAATGAACAAGCAGAAACGTTTTCTATTACAAGAATCGGAGATTCCGACACAGTGGTACAACATTCAGGCAGACATGCCAAACAAGCCGATGCGCCCGCTGAACCCTGCGACGAAGCAGCCGCTCACGGCTGAGGACCTCGCGCACATATTCAGTCTGGAGTGCAGCAAACAGGAACTTGACACCGAGCATGCATGGATTGACATACCTGAAGAGGTGCTCGACATGTACAAGTACTACCGTTCCACTCCGCTCGTACGCGCCTATGCGCTGGAGAAGGCGCTCGACACTCCGGCACACATATACTTCAAGAACGAAAGCGTGAACCCTCTCGGCTCACACAAGATAAACTCCGCCCTGCCGCAGTGCTACTACTGCCGTGAGGAGGGCGTCACCAATGTCACCACCGAGACGGGCGCCGGACAGTGGGGCGCGGCTCTGAGCTACGCCGCCAAGGTGTTCGGACTCGAGGCTGCCGTCTATCAGGTGAAGATAACACTCCAGCAGAAGCCCTACCGGGGAATACTCATGCGCACGTTCGGAGCCAACGTCACCGGCTCGCCGTCCATGTCGACACGCGCCGGAAAGGACATCATCACACGCGACCCGAACAACTCCGGCTCGCTCGGAACAGCCATATCCGAAGCCATAGAGCTTGCCACCACAACGCCCAACTGCAAGTATGCGCTCGGCTCGGTGCTCAACCATGTGGCTCTCCATCAGACCATCATAGGTCTTGAGGCGGAGAAACAGATGGAGATGGCGGGCGAATATCCCGACATGGTGATAGCATGCTTCGGAGGCGGAAGCAACTTCGGAGGCATCGCCTTCCCATTCATGCGCCACACCATCCTCGAAGGACGCAAGACAGAATACATCGCAGCCGAACCGTCGAGCTGTCCCAAGCTCACGCGCGGAGAGTTCCGCTACGACTATGGCGACGAGGCTGGCTACACTCCGCTGCTGCCAATGTTCACCCTCGGACACGACTTCAAGCCTGCCAACATACACGCGGGCGGCCTGCGCTACCACGGTGCCGGAGTCATCATCTCGCAACTCATCAAGGACGGCATGATGCACGGCGTGGACATACCGCAGCTCGAATCGTTCGAGGCAGGGCTTCTCTTCTCGCGCACCGAGGGCATCGTGCCCGCACCGGAGAGCTGCCACGCCATTGCAGCCACCATACGCGAGGCTAACAGATGCAAGGAAAGCGGCGAGCAGAAGGTGATACTCTTCAACCTCAGCGGACACGGACTCATCGACATGCCGTCCTACGACAGCTATCTCAACGGAGACCTTTCCGACTACAACATAAGCGATGAGGAGATAAGGAAATATCTGGCTGGGGTGCCGAAGTTAGATTGAACCCTGACCGGTAATCATACAGTCAAAGCCGGTTTTCCGAATGATTGCCGGCTCTTCATTCACATGTCATGAAGCTGCCTTCATGTCCGTTACTTGCTGTTCGATGTGTGTCAATCCGCACCTTCAACCGAACAGGAAACCGGCATGAAGGCAGTTGCGTTTCATTCGGATGAATCATTATGACCTGTTCTGATTAAAAGCCTAACCGACGCTTGTTCCGTTGTCGTCCCGACAGCGATTGTCGCGGTGCGTGTGCTGTGCCGCCCGCCTCAGCTCTTCCCTCACATCAGCCATCGGACGGAACGGGACGACAACCTCCATATCGGTGTTTATGATGCAGTAGACGTTCTCCTCTCCGTTGTCGTCCGCCCCGAATCCGCCGTCATCGGCAAAATACCGTCCGTCGGGATATATCGTCCACGACAGCGCGCACATACCGTCCTCAAAGCCGCAGTACAGTCCGAACCTGTATCTTGCGTGCTTTTCGTCCGCACACCAGCAATGCTCAAACCGCCGGTGTATGCTCTCAAGGTCTATCTCACTGTCGTCCATAAGCACCTGTCCGTTCTCCGACACAAACTCACGCCTCTTCCCCGTCGTCCTGTTTATTAATGTAAACGATTTTCCGGAAGTCGTCACGGCAATCCCGCAACCTATGTCACGCCCTTCGCCACCGTCTGCGGCATGCGCCGTGGCGGACGGTTGTGCCGTCCTGCCAATCGTTTTTTCCACACCGCCAGCCGCATGTCCGTCAGTCTGTTCCCCGTCAGTCTCCTTCCGGCACACCTCTTCCCTGACATCGCTTACGTCACTCCTTCTGTTCTCCTCCATTGCCTCAGTCGCGGCATCATCAAGCCTCTCCAGCCACGCCACTACCAACGGCGAGTCCATCGGATAGAGTTTCGGAGCGTACGCCGTAGTCTCTTCGCTCACTCCATAGACCGTAACCTCACCTGTCCTGACGTCCCTTGCCTTCCATGTGTAATATCTGTAACCGTCAGACCGCACACTCACGTCAGGCTCGGAAAGCGCCTCCATGACGCACATACCCAGAAAAGGACACCCGGCTATTGCCATCTCCACAAACCGCGCGCCCTCATATATGTCCACCGTTCCCGTTCTTGTCCTTACCTCCATATCGTTTCCCTGTTTTCTTAACGTTTTTCTCACACAAAAATTATCATTTTACGGCTCTTCCAAACGTCCGTCATCAATATAGTGAAAGACCATAACAGCGACAAAGCGGAAAGGCGATGACTTTCTCACTTTGACGTTGCCGAGCCGCATCCTATTTTTTACAAAAATAGCGAAAGGCGAATGCAGCGACAAGACGGGAAAACTTTGTTTTACCGGGATTGATGTTGCCGAGCCGCATCCTATTTTATACAAATATACAAAATATCCCATTACCCCACGCCATATCTCCTGTATTTTATCATCATCCGATGCCGCGCCTTCCCCCGTTCCGCTCCCCACAAACCTCATGGCGCGATGCGCGGCAACACGGAAAAGCGGCAGTAAGGACACAGTGATGTAAAATAAATTTACCAAAAAAACACACTTCCGGTTATGACAAACCGGAAAACAGAAATCAACCGACACACTGATGAGGCATTGAAAAGTATCGTTCAAGGACGCAGAAAACGGCATCAGGACAACAAAATACCCGGTCCAGAACCGTCATAGACACTTCCCTACCCGCCAACAAAGTATGTCACACGCAGCCGTAAGGACACACCCGACCTACAGGAAAGGCTTTGTCACACCACAGAAAAGGCTTTATCACACAGCCAAAGAGCCTTTTCCGACGTACAGAAAAGCCTCTTTGACGAAGCGAAAATGCTCACAGCGCGTTGCGAAAAACATAATCCACTGACATTCAACGATATACACAAAAGTCCGAAAATCGCTGTTTTTCAGAGCAGAACAGACTGTGATGGAGAATAACGAGCCTGTGAGAGGCACATTGTCAATATTTTTTACCGTCAGGATAAAACACCGACAGCCAGCCCGCCATGTTGTTCGGGAGACGCAAAATTTTGCGTCTCTACAGGCTAACGCCATCGTTATAATTTGGAGAAAACCATATTTTCCCGTCGCAAACCAACAAAGTAGAGACGCAAAATCTTGCGTCTCACAAGCAAAAATGCGCAACTTATACACGGTATAAAACACAAACAGCCAACTCGCCACGTTGCACGGGAGACGCAAAATTTTGCGTCTCTACAGGCGGACGCCATCGTTATAACAGGCGGACGCTACCCTTACGTCACCAATAAAAACCCATATTTCACAGCGTCTGATACACGGTCGTCAGTCCGCGGCAGTCTGCTTCTCGGGCCAGTTTACGAGAAACAGCTTCTCGGTGGCACGGGTGAAAGCCGTGTAAAGCCAGTGGATGTACTCCGGAGTGAGCATCTCGTCAGTCATGTATCCCTGATCCAGATACACGTGAGCCCACTGTCCGCCCTGTGCCTTATGGCATGTCACGGCGTAGGCGAACTTTATCTGCAGCGCGTTGAAGTAAGGATCCTGCTTCAGTTTCTTTATACGGTCAGCCTTCAGGCGTATGTCCGCGTAGTCCTCCATGACGCTTTCGAACAGCCGGTTGTTCTGCTCGCGCGTCAGGGCAGGTGCCTCTGTGGTCAGACTGTCGGTTATGACGGTTGCCTGCAGCTCGTAGTTGTCGTAGTCGGGCAGTTGCAGCCACAGGTCGGCAAAGGTGAACCCATACAGCTCCCGCACGTTTCTCACACGCTGCACCACAGCCCTGTCGCCGTTGGCAAGGAACGATATGCCCGCCGTCGCTGTGTCCGCGGTGTCGTCCTCCCCACGGTCTGCCCCTTTGGTCGCGTCCTTCTTTATGCCCGCATCGGCAGGCGCGTCCTTCTCAGCCCAGTAATAGTTGTTGCGCACCACCATAATCATGTCGCCCGTGGTGAGCATGTCCTCACGCCCCAGCACGGTGTTGCGTATGCCCTGGTTGTAGATGTTGGCACGCTTGTTGGAGCGCGTCACCACCATCGTCTCGTCAATGCCCACCGCCGAATAGCTCGAGGCAAGCGTCTCGATGAGCTCGCTGCCGTTCACCCTCACCACGTCGGCGAACGCCCCGAGCCTCACCTTTGGCATGAGCGTGCGCCCGTCGTGCGTTATCATGCGGCGTATGGCGGTGGCGTTAAAGAGTATGCCAGACATGCTGTCCTGCCTCACCACCTCGTTGAGGTCGCTCTCATACACCCGCAGTCCGTAGCCCTCCATGAACCCCGCGCTCAGTGCCGGCGACTCCGCCTCGCCCACCGGAGGCAGCTGCGCGCGGTCTCCGATGAGTATCATGCGGCAGTTGCGTCCGCCATATACAAACGACGTGAGGTCGTCGAGCAACCGTCCGCCCGCGAAAAGGGCGTCCGTGGAACCGGCGTTGGCTATCATCGACGCCTCGTCTATCATGAACAGCGTGTCCGAAAGCATGTTGGGCGCAAGACTGAATCCTCCGCCAAGCGATTTCTGCCGGTATATGCGGCGGTGTATGGTGCATGCCGCATGACCGGCGTTGAGCGCGAACACCTTCGCCGCACGTCCGGTAGGAGCCATCAGCACCACCTTGCAGCCCAGCCGTCTCATGGTGCGCACCATCGCTCCTGCAACCGATGTCTTGCCCGTTCCTGCCGAACCGCGCATTATCATCAGCACCCGGTCGGAGCGGTCGGTCATAAAACCGGCAAACGTGCGCATCGCAGCCAGCTGCTCGTCTGTGGGTCTGAAGCCGAGACTGTCGGCTATCATGTATGTCAGTTCGTCGGCTATCATTATTCCTTTCCTTCCTTTATATATGCCAGCCGCGCGCTGTCAGAAGCCTGCCACGCTGCGTACGCAAGTATGTGACATGGCATCCGTCCTTTCCGCACGGCACATGCAAAATTAGTCTTTTTACATGACATAAGACCGCGCCAGCCCATTAAATTAGGCGAAAAAGAGCCTCGCGCTGCCGTATTTACGAAAATTCTTCGTAAGTTTGCATAATCATTGACAGACATTAAAGGCAAAGGCATCATGCGCATGCAGCTATCCACAAGAACCATAAACATCGTGCTGACGGTGTGCGTCGCGGCTCTGACCGCGGTATGTGCCATGAGCATCAGCACGCCGGTGAACTTCGAGAAAGAGCGGACGGAGCGTGAGACAGCCGTGAAGATGCGGCTCGTCACCATAAGGGCTGCGCAGGAACGCTACCGCAACGCCACAGGGAGCTATGCCGGAAGCTTCGCCCAGCTCACAGAAGGCGGTTTCCTCGCCGACTCCCTTCAGTATGTGCCGTTTGCCGGAGCGCAGCGTTTCAGCCTCTCAGCCACTGTCCTGACCACCAAGAGCGGACGCAAAGTGCCGCTCATGGAGTGCGGAGCCGAATACAAGACCTATCTGCAGGGACTCGACCCGGGGCTTACGGACGGTCTGACACAACAGGCGGAGGCTGAAGGACGATATCCGGGACTGAAAATAGGAGACCTCACAACACCAAACGACAATGACGGAAACTGGGAATAACAACTCTTTTAACAGCCGCCTCACAATAAGAGTGAGCACCAACGCCTTATCGTTCGCCACCGACAAAAGGGCTGAAGGAGGGGGCATCGACTATGAGCCGTATGATGTGAATCCCGGCATGTCGGTGGCGGCAAACCTCAGACTGGCGTTCGCCGAGAGCAGACTGCTCAGACGGAAGTATGCCTCTGCCACGGTGATGACAGACACTCCGGTGCTCATGATACCGATAGAGGAATATGAGGACAACAACACCGACATGCTCTATTCGCACATATTCACCACCGGAAAGAGCGAGCGCATACTCACAGCCGTACTGCCCGGACAGAACGCAGTGGCTGCGTTCACCATGAACAGCGACCTGAAGCTGGTGGTGGACGACAACTTTCCCGAGTCGACCGTGATGCCGCTGATGCAGCCCGTGTGGAACTATATGCACCGGCGGAGCTTCACCGGCGCACACCGAAAGCTCTTCGCATACTTCCACGACAAACGGGTGGAGCTGATGAGCTTCAGACAGAACCGATTCGTATACTGCAACTCGTTTGAGGCTACACACGCCAACGATGTGCTGTATTATATAATGTATGTGTGGAAACAGCTCGGACTGGACGCCACAGAAGCTGAACTGCACATGGCAGGAGACATGACCTACCGCGACACACTTACCGCACTGCTCAGGCAGTACATAGCCAACGTTTACACGATAAACCCTGCGGCGGACTTCGGATTCCCTGCGGCAGCCGAGATGAAAGGGCTGCCGTTCGACCTGCAGGTGTATTACGCAAAAGGAAGATGAGGATAATAACAGGACTGTACAAGGGACGTCACTTCGACATTCCGCGCTCGTTCAAGGCGCGGCCTACCACCGATTTTGCCAAAGAAAACATATTCAACGTGGTGAACGGATACATGGAGCTGGACGGCACGACGGCTCTCGACCTCTTCGCAGGTACGGGCAGCATATCGCTCGAACTGCTCTCGCGCGGGTGCAGCCGCGTGGTGAGCGTGGAGGCAGACCGCGACCATGCGGCTTTCATACGCCAGTGCATGGCAAAGATAGGCACCGACGCATGCATGCTCATACGAGGCGACGCCTTCAGATTCATGAAGAGCTGCAGGCAGCAGTTCGACTTCATCTTCGCCGACCCGCCATACGCGCTGAAAGAACTGCCCGGCATACCGTCGCTCATATTCGAGAAAGGACTGCTGAAGGAGGGCGGACTGCTGGTGTTCGAACACGGAAAGGACAACGACTTCTCCTCGCACGAACGGTTTGTGGAGCACCGCAGCTACGGCAGCGTGAACTTCTCGCTCTTCAGATGACACACAAGGCGGCATGAGTGCCGCACCGACAAGGGCATGCGCCTGCCTATGACGCATACCGGCATGAAAAACAATGATATACGGAAAATTCTTTTCTGTCACAACAAAGGCGACAGAAGACGCACAAGCGACTCACCGAGCCGGCGCAGGAACGGACGCTTCTTCTTCCTGAAAGCCGACTCGAAGGTGACGCACTGCTCCTGATCGGCAAGGAATATACGCTTTGCACGCATAGCCGTCTCCTTGCCGTAAAGGAATATGTTTGCCTCGAAATTGTTCTCGAAACTGCGGAAATCGATGTTCGTAGAGCCGCATGTGCACAGATGGTCGTCGCTCACGAGAAGCTTGCTGTGATTGAATCCGGAGGTGTACAGATACACCTTAACGCCTGCTCTCAGCGTATTGAGCACGTAGGTCATGCTCGCCCACTCCAGCAGACGCGAGTCGCCGTGCATCGGCAGCATCAGTCTCACGTCCACACCCGACAGCGCAGCCGTGCGCATGGCGAAGAGTATGGGCTCCGTCGGAAGGAAGTAGGGAGTCTCCATATACACATACTGCTTTGCCTCAAGGAGTATGCGGACATATCCCTGCATGATGTCGGGCCACGGAGCGATGGGACTGCTCGTCACGACCTGTGCCAGACAGCCGCCCGCGATGCCCGTGCCCGGAGCGGGATAATACTTGCGGTTGGAGATGAGCGTGCGGTCCACGAAATACCAGTCTATAAGAAACGCACACTGCACGGCATATACCGCCCCGCCACGCACGCGCAGATGGGTGTCGCGCCATTGCTGTCCGGAGGCGGTGCCGCTGACATACCGGCGGGCAATGTTCATTCCGCCGAGAAACGCCACTGTGCCGTCGATGACGCAGAGCTTGCGGTGATTGCGGTAGTTTATCTTGCTCGTGAACGCCGGAAACTTCACCGGCATGAAGGCATGTACGTCGATTCCCGCGTCGCGCATGCGTTCGAAGAAGGCGTTGGGAACATGCCAGCAACCCACATCATCGTATATCAGCCTCACCTCCACGCCTTGACGGGCTTTGTCTATCAGCGCGTCGGAGACAAGACGTCCCAACGGATCGTCGTCGATGATGTACACATCAATGTGTATATGGTTGCTGGCGAGACCTATCTCCCGCAGGAGCGACAGGAAATAAGAGTGTCCGTCGGTATAGAACTCCACCTCGTTGTCCTTGAAAGGGAACGACAGGCTCTGGTTCTTGAAGAGTTGTATGAGAGGCTTGTAACGCTCCGGCAGCTGCAGATTGGTCTGCTCCGTGAAACCGAACATGGAGCGTCGGGTGAGCTGGTCGAGGCTGCGCTGGCTGATGAAACGCATCTTCCGCGTGTTCTGTCCGAAGAAGATGTAGAGCAGAATACCTATTACAGGGATGAAAATAAGCACCAGTATCCACGTCACTGTCTTCACCGGCTGGCGGTTGTCAAGCAAAACAGTGACTACAGTTGCTATGACCAGAAGGACATAAAGCAACACGGGAATCCAGTGGATGTATATCATTTGAAGCCTGCGAGTTTATGTATCTGAAGCGAAAGACGCCATTCGGGATGTTCTTTAACATATTCCGTGCAGGCGGCGGTTATGCGGCGGTTGCGCTCCTCGTCACCTGTGTCGCACGGCTGGAGGTAATGATAGTCGGCTTCTATGCCGAAGCTGTCGGCTGGACCGTTCTCGTCGAACAGACATTTAAGCTCGTTGCAGCGTCGCAGTCTCACTCCCGTCTTGGGCGAACAGGTTATCCAGTCGACGTTGCCGGGCGGAATGTTGGTGCCGTTTGTCTCCATCGCCACCTCAAAACCGGCTTCGTGAAGCTTGTCGACGAACGGAGCGTCGGTCTGGAGCGTGGGCTCGCCCCCGGTGAGAATAACCAGACGGGCGCGCCAACGGCTTATCTCGGATATGATTTCCTCATCGCTCATGAGGCGGAAAGAGTCGAAGTCGGTGTCGCAGAACGCACATCTCAGGTTGCAGCCAGCGAATCTCACGAACGCAGCGGCACGTCCGGCGTTTCGTCCCTCGCCCTGAATGGAGTAGAAAATATCGTTTATCCGTTTCATCGCTCAGTCCTTTTCGTATATCGCGACGTTGCCCTCGCTCTCCTGAACGACCGCCTTGTAGCATTTGGGTATCTGTGAGACAATCCAGAAAGCGATGTTCTCTGCAGTGGGATTGAACGGCAGAACGCTGTTGATGTCCTTATGGTCGAGCATGTCCATTATCCTGTTCTTCACGTGGGTAAAGTCTGCCACCATGCCGTCGGCGTTGAGTTCGCGCGACTTGCACATCACCGTTATCTTCCAGTTGTGGCCATGCACGGCAGTACACTTGCTCTCATAAGAAAGCGTAAGATGGTGACTTGCCGACACTTCGAATGTTTTCTCTATGTAATACATTTTATTCCTGATTTATTGTTCTATATGTTCATCGGCTCACACAACGATGTTCTTACCGAGCACCTTGGCGAGCTGACCGCGCAGTTTGTGCACGTTCTTGTATTCTTCCATAAGCTCCCGCATGCGACCGGCGTCGTTCACGGCAGCCGTTATGTCGGTCTGCAGCCGGCGCAGACGTTTGTCCAGATAGTCCATGCGGAAGTCGTTGAGCAGATGTTCCACCTGTCCGCGCAGACGGGCGATGCGCTCTTCCTCCTCCACCTGCAGCTCTTTCTCCGACTTCGGTTCCTCTCCGCCATTGTCCTTTGCAAGAAACTGCAGCTCGTCAATGCTCAGTCTGGTGGCTGTCCTGCTTATCTCTATATCGTCATTATGAATGAAATACTGTTCGGCTACGAATCCCTTGTCAGACGAGTGCGCCACAGCCTCGGAGAGAATGCGCGCGAAGAGCGGATTGCTGAAGCCGAGTCCGTCGACACCGAGATTGTAGTCTACATACTGGGCGACGTTCAGACTGATGACCGAACCGTCCTCACTCTCCACGTTGTCGTATATTATCTCCTCTCCATGACGTATCACCGCACCGATGAGAAGTTCCTCCACACCCGACACCTGTTGCGCCGTGACACTCACCATCTGCTGCTTGCGCGCCTCATCCGAGAGGCTTTCATTGCGCAGAAGAGCCGGTTTGTCCTCCCTGCCGCTTCTGATGAACTTGTTCATAGTGTTGATGAGCGTCGTCTCATTGATGCCGAGCGTCACGGAACAGTCGTGTATGTAAGTGTCGCGGAGTATCTGGTTGGGCACGAGCGATATGCTTTTCACCACCGAGTTGATGGCTTCCGAGCGTTTGAGAGGGTCGGTCTCGCCGTCGAGCATAAGCTTCGTCTTGAAGCGGATGAAGTCTGTCTGGTTCTCCTCGATGTAGTTTCTGAAGTCTGATGCGGTGTGTTTGCGCGCGAAACTGTCGGGATCATCGCCGTCGGGAAGGAGCAGAACCTTCAGGTTCATGCCCTCTGAGAGGAGCATGTCAGTACCGCGCAAAGCCGCGTGTATGCCAGCCTCATCACCGTCGTAAAGCAATGTGATGTTGGAAGTGAAGCGGTGGAGCATGTGTATCTGGTGCATGCTGAGCGCCGTTCCCGAGTTTGCCACGACGTTCTCTATGCCGCACTGATGCATGGAAATGACGTCGGTGTAGCCCTCCACCATATATACACGGTCTTCCTTCGCTATTGATTTCTTCGCCTGATAGATGCCGTAGAGCTCCCGGTCCTTATGATAGATGTCGCTGTCGGGCGAATTCACGTACTTCTGATTGACTCCCTTGGTGCGCGAATCGAGCAGTCTGCCGCCGAAACCGACGGTCTTTCCGCTTATGCCGACCCACGGAAAGATGACGCGACCGGCAAAACGGTCTATCAGCTCACCACGTTCGGTCTTGTAGCAAAGACCCGTCTTTACAAGAAAATCCTGATTGTAGCCTTTTGAGATAGCCGCAGACGCCAGGGCGGAACGGTTGTTCAGGTCGAAACCGAGGCGGAACTTCTTTATTATATCGTCCCTGAATCCGCGGCTGCGGAAGTACTGCATGCCTACGGCTACGCCGTCGACATTGTTGTGAAGGATGTCCTCGAAGTAGCCTGAAGCCCACTCGTTGATGATGAACATGCTCTCGCGCTCGCTCTGTTCTTTCTTCTCCTCATCGCTGAGCTCGCGCTCCTGTATCTCGATATGGTATTTTGCGGCGAGCCATCTCAGTGCCTCTGGATAGGTCATCTGCTCGTGTTCCATGATGAAACCCACCGCGTTTCCCCCCTTTCCGCATCCGAAACAATGGCATATTCCGCGCGACGGAGACACGTGGAAAGACGGAGTCTTCTCGTCATGGAACGGGCAGAGCCCCTTGTAGTTGGCTCCGCTCTTGCGCAACGTGACAAACTCCGAAACCACGTCCACTATGTTCGCGGCTTCCATTATCCTTTCGACTGTAGCCCTGTCTATCATTATGATGCGAAGTTACATATTTTTTTTCATTATACAACGGTTGCCGCGAATAAAAAACAGGACGCCTCCCAATACGCATCATAACCGCTCCGGACGAGCGATGCGGTCACCTGAGCCGGTTGCGGTAGTAATGAGGAGTGACCCGCATTGTAAAAAAGAGCAGCGAGATGAGGCAAAGTGCCGAGCCGATGAAATATACCATGTAGAACGTGAAGTGCTGAGCTATCACACCGCTGCCTGCGATTCCGATGCCTATGCCCACGTCCCAGGCGGTGAGATAGGTGCTTGTGGCGGTGGCTCGCTGGTTGTTCGGCGCAAGATTGATGTACAGGGAGTTCATCGCCGGGAACATTATGCCGAAGCCTGCGCCGAGCAACAGAGGCACCGTATAGAACATTGCCGTCGCAACGATGATGTCGGCTGGAGCCACAAACCGGCACATGCTGAGCATGAAAAAGGCTGTTATGACAGGATAATAGCCCACGTGTATGCACTGTGTGATGTATCCGCGGTCCACCTTCTTGCCTGCCACGATGCGCGACGCTCCCATTCCGAGCGCCATGAACGTGAAGAATAGTCCGGCAGGAGCGGTGATATGAATCTCGCGGGCGTACATTGCGACGAAGTTGGTTGTAGCTCCGTATGGTATGGAAAGAAGAAACAGCGACACACTTACGGGGATGCCCTTGAGCAGAATGAACCGGTCGAGCGACAGCTTGCGCGTCACCTGTGGTGCGGGAGTGTCTCCCGCAGCCTCCATCTGGCGGCGTGCGCGCAGCGACTCCGGCATCCGCGCCTTCACCGCAACGGCACAGACGAAGCCTGCCACACTCACGAGCATGCCGCTGATGAATATCTGTATGTAAGTGAAATGGTCGTGCATGAACAGTCCGGTCATAGGACCGAGTGCCATGGCGATGTTGTTTGTCAGTCCGTAATAGCCCAGTCCCTCACCCCGGCGGCTGCTCGGCATTATATCGACACACAGAGTGTTGCCTCCGACTGTCACTCCTCCGAACGCCACACCGTGCAATGCCCTGAGAGCGATGAACCACGATATTGCCGCGGCTGCGGTGTAGGCGGGAAACATCATCACGCACACGAAGTAGCAGAGGATGTATATCGGCTTGCGCGGAAAGCGGTCCATGAGAAATCCGGAGAACGGTCTGACGCAAAGACAGCTCACCGTATAGCAGCTGAGTACGGCTCCGATAATCATCTCCTCACACCCGTATGTCTCCTTGAGATAGAACGGCAGCACAGGCACAAGAAGCCAGAAGCCGAAGAACAGGAGGAAGTTGGCAGCAAGGATACATACATAACTCCGTGTGAACAGTTTGTCTTTTGCCATAGTCTTTTATTTTATCAATGCGGTAAGTGTACTGACTGACGACGCGCCGTCGCCATCCGTACATTAACGGCACGTACCGTCGGTGGCAGTGCGTAGGCTTACCAGAACGTTATCCGGGTGCAAAGTTAAGCAAAAATCGCCACAGGCAAAAGAACAGGACGAATAATATGAAAAGATACGGGACGCCTTCACATGTAATGAAGACGTCCCGTAATATCATACATATATATAATAATGTGAGTCGGAACACAAAGTGTCAGAGCGCGGCAAGCTCTATCACCTTGTCTACGGCAGCCGAAAGCATGTCGGCGTTCTTTCCTCCCGCCGTGGCGAAATGCGGCTGACCGCCACCTCCACCGTTGATTAGCCTGGCTGCCTCACGCACCATCTGTCCTGCGTTCAGCTTGTGTTCGCTCACCATGTCGTCGCTAAGCATGACGCTGAGCATGGGTTTGCCGTCGTCTACAGAGCCGATGACACACAGCAGGTTCTGCGGAATGTCCTGACGTATTCTGAACACCAGATCCTTGACGGCAGCCGCCTTAATGGGCAGCACCGCGCTCACCACCTTCACGCCACCCACGACGCGCGCGTTGTCTACAAGCTTCTTTCTGGCAGCATCCACCGCTTCGGCTATGTAGCGTTCTATGTCTTTCTTCATGGAGTCGTGCTCCTCGATGTATTTACCGATGACTCCCTTCAGGTCCTTTGCGTTGTTGAACAGCGCGCGTATAGCCCTTACGCTGTCCTGCATGGCGTAAATGAGGTTCTCACACTCTATTCCCGTCTTTGCCTCCACGCGCCTTATGCCGGCTGCCACACTGCTCTCGCTTATTATCTTGAACATGCCTATGCGTCCGGTTGACGAGGCGTGGATGCCTCCGCAGAACTCACAGCTCGGTCCGAAACGCACCACGCGCACCCTGTCGCCGTATTTCTCGCCGAAGAGAGCTATGGCTCCGAGCTTCTTCGCCTCCTCAAACGGAGTGTCGCGGTGCTCGTCGAGCGGAATGTCCTGGCGTATCATGTCGTTCACCATACGCTCAACCTTGCGCAGTTCCTCGTCAGTCACCTTCTGGAAATGGGAGAAGTCGAAACGCAGGGTGGTGTCAGACACAAACGAGCCCTTCTGCTCCACGTGGTCGCCGAGCACCTGCTTGAGGGCGTAGTCGAGCAAGTGTGTGGCGGTGTGGTTGGCTGCGCTGGCGTCGCGCTTGTCGGTGTCGACACACGCCATGAAGTCAGCCGACACGTCGGCAGGCAGTTCCTTCACTATGTGGACGCTCTGTCCGTTCTCGCGTTTGGTGTCTACAATCTCCACAGTCTCGTTCTCGCTCACGATGACACCACGGTCTCCCACCTGTCCGCCCATCTCTCCGTAGAACGGAGTATAGTCGAGCACGAGTTCGTAGAAGGTGTTCTTCTTCTGCGTCACCTTACGGTAGCGGAGTATGTGGCACTCATATTCGGTATAGTCATAGCCCACAAACTGCTGCTCTCCTTCGCCCAGCACCACCCAGTCGCTGTTCTCCACCGCAGCGGCGTTGCGTGCGCGGGCTTTCTGTTTCTGCATTTCCTCGTCGAACTGCCGTTCGTCCACGGTGTAGCCATTCTCACGGCAGATGAGCTCTGTGAGGTCGAGCGGGAAGCCGTAGGTGTCGAACAGGCGGAAAGCCTGCACACCGTCGAGCTGCGTCCTGCCCTGAGCCTTCAGCTCGTCCATCGCTCCGTTGAGCATGCTGATGCCCTTCTCGAGAGTGCGCAGGAACGAGTCCTCCTCCTCCTTCATCACCCTTCCGATGAGCTCACGCTGTGCGGGGAGCTCCGGATAAGCCTCTCCCATCTCGTTGATGAACACCGGCATGAGTCTGTAGAGGAACGCGTCTTTCTGTCCGAGGAACGTGTAGGCGTAGCGTACGGCGCGGCGCAGTATGCGGCGGATGACGTATCCAGCCTTCGCATTGCCCGGCAACTGACCGTCGGCAATGGAGAACGCCACGGCGCGCAGGTGGTCGGCGCATACGCGCATAGCCACGTCGGTCTCCTCCTTATCGCCGTATCTCAGTCCGGTGATGCGCTCTATCTCCTTTATAATGGGCTGGAACACGTCAGTGTCGTAGTTGGAGTGCTTGCCCTGAAGCGCGCGCACGAGTCTCTCAAAACCCATTCCCGTGTCTATGACATGCATGGGCAGCGGCTCGAGCGAGCCGTCAGCCTTGCGGTTGAACTGCATGAAGACGATGTTCCATATCTCTATCACCTGCGGATTGTCCTTGTTCACGAGCTCTCGTCCGGGCACTTTTGCCTTCTCCTCGGGCGTGCGCGAGTCGAGATGAATCTCCGAGCACGGTCCGCACGGACCCGTGTCGCCCATCTCCCAGAAGTTGTCGTGCCTGTTGCCGTTTATGATATGGTCTGCCGGCACGTGCTTCGCCCAGAAGCGGGCAGCCTCCTCGTCGCGTGCGATGCCCTCCTCCGGCGAGCCCTCGAACACCGTCACGTAGAGGTCTTCGGGCGAAATATGCAGCACGTCGACGAGATATTCCCACGCGAAGTCGATGGCTTCTTCCTTGAAGTAGTCGCCGAAGCTCCAGTTGCCGAGCATCTCGAACATGGTGTGATGGTATGTGTCGTG